>Ga0207996_1000246_pt1 | contig 50868 bp, 35 predicted proteins | sample AntAceMetag02UKG_FD_184773 | JGI IMG/M metagenome (GOLD analysis project Ga0207996, IMG submission 184773) | Saline lake microbial communities from Ace Lake, Antarctica - Antarctic Ace Lake Metagenome 02UKG (SPAdes) (version 2) | ecosystem: Environmental > Aquatic > Non-marine Saline and...
AATAAAGATCATTAAAAGCGGTTTCTTTATTTCCATATATAAATTCAAAATCAAAAACATCAAAGAACAGCGAATCCGCATACAAACCGCTTTTTTCGGAGAAGGATTCATCGTTAACTACAAAAACTCCTTCTGCTGGACATATTTTTACATATGATTCAACCTCCGGATAATGGTCTGCTATCTTGAAGATAAAAATACCAGGTGTCGCTGCCCAGTGATAATCCCATGTAGGACCAGTCCAGCGGTTTTCCAAACGATATATTCGCTCTGAATCCTGCCAGTGATCATCAAAACTCATTTCATCCTGAACATAAAGAAATATCAATAAACAGGTAGTCAATGATACCGTTAACCCGATCAGATTGATCAGAGAATAACCTTTATGCCGCCAAAGGCTTCTCATCGCTATTTTAAAATAATTCTTTAACATCGTTTCCCCTTATCATATCCGTGTAAATCTGTGTAATCCGTGGCTAAAAAAATCTCTTCGCCGTGATTCGAAACTCGTGACAAAAGACTTGAAAGCCTAAACGGTGTATAGTAAAAAAAGCTGATAACAACATAATACTTCGCTCAACTATCTGTATTCTCTGTAGAAACGTTGTAACAATATATAATATTGGATTTTGAGAATCTTTTAGCGAAATTGGGGAGTGATATGGTTGTAACCCACAGGGAACCCACAGGGAGAGTACTGGGGATAAAATATGGACAATTAATAAAGATAATTAATGACATTTCAGTTATTTAGGCATAGATTATCGTGATATGGGGTGTTAATCATTAAATTGTAACGGTTGATTTATGTGTGATGGCATTTCAAAAGAGTAATATAATATGTAAACTGGTGTATAAATTACCTTGATAAATGGGTTAATTTGATTTTTTAAATTCTTTGCCCTCTGAGCGACCATTGCGGAGGCATCAGCCTATGCGAAGCGCCGGCTCGACAAGCCATTCGCAAGGGCTTGGCTGAGGGGAATTGAACACCCTATTTAATTATTGACAATTATTTCACTTATTAGCAAATTGTTTACGTCATTAAATTTTAATAGATATTAAAAATAAGGGAAAGAAAGTGAAAAAATTATTTATCTTAGTGATCTTAGCTTTGCTGCTGCTGAGTTGCAGTGATGAATCCAGTGAGAGTGGGGAATTATTCAGTCTCAAGGTAGTTGATAGTGCAGATAATCCTGTGCAGGGGCTCATGGTAAGCATCAATAATACTTTTTTTGAAGGACAAGGTAATGGTAGACCCCAGACAGTAATTTCCTTTATAGTAGATGAAACAAGCCATATCAAGCTGGAGATACTTAACCTGCAAAATGAACTTGTCCGCACATTGATAGATGATAATTTTTTTGCTGGTGAACATCAATTTGTTTGGGATGGTGTTAATAATGATGCTGAGCCGGCTAATATAGGCGGCACTAATATTTTCAGATATGAAATGACCGCTACTAACACTGCAAATGCTGAAGAGCTATATAATGAAAGCAAATATATGTGCATGGAGTTACTGGTATATAACGATTTGAGTATTGTTGGCAGCACTGATGAAGAGGGAGTTTTCGTACTAGCTAACCAACTGGCATTCCCTCATTTATTTAACCCGGGTGAACAGCCACTATACGATGAAGATGGTTGTTACAATGGTACTTTTACTCTATCTGACAGTATTAATATCAAACTCACGGATCCAGAAACTGAGGAATACTTGATATTTACAGTTGCAATGGGTAGTTCCAGTCATAACCAATACAATTTAGTTTGGGAAAATCCTCAAACTGCGGATGTGGGAGCTGATATTTCTGAGATTCCCAGTCAGCCAGTAATTATTGAGCGAGGCGGTGATGATAATGAAGTACCAACAGGTTTTGGACTCCGGCAGAACTATCCAAATCCATTTAATTAACCGGGGATTTTGTAAATTTTCTGTGAACGAAGTTAACGCAGTGAACCCAGTTAATGAGAAGCTGCGGGTTACTTGATCAGCATAATCTTTTTAGTTGCTATTTCATAGCTACTCTTTAATCTAAGTAAATATATACCTGAACTCACTTTTCTATCGAATTCATTTTTACCATTCCAAATTAGGCTGTTATTGCCTGCCGGCAATACTTCATCAGCCAGAACCTTAACAAGCTGCCCCTTTAGATTATAGACTGATAGATTTACATGCTCAGCTTCCGTTAGATTAAAGATTATCTGTGTTTCTGGATTAAAGGGATTAGGATAATTTTCCATTTTCAATTTTTCATTTTCAATTATAGTCTCTTCTTCTATTTCTACCAACCCATACTCATAAGCTCCCATATCAGGTGCTGAGCCCCAGTATTCATCTTCACTCAAATCTATTAATACTTCTCCTTCATACTCGTAATAAGCTATACCAGCGTCGATACAGGGGGAATCTTCATTCAGGTGATAATCACCGGCATCCACATATGAAGGATAAAAACAAATATTTCCTTCCAGCCACTCTAATATCCCATCTTCAATCACAATAGCTTCCTGATTGCCATCAATATCGCTAAAGCAAATTGTTACTGAATTATACTCCTGATAATTCCAATGCATATATATTTCTTCTGAACTATTATTCCACAAAATGCTGTTAATGATGATCAGACCAGAATTTTCACAGCATATTCCACCTCCAGGAGATTCTGCTGTATTATCTGTAATGGTCATATTCTTCATGATCACGCTTGATGCGCTGCAATATATTGCTCCTCCATGTTCGCTGGCAATATTGTCAGCTAATAAAATATTATTCAACCTTGAATCATCATACCGTTGATAAATTCCTCCACCTTTATTAGCTGTATTACCTGATATTTCCATATAATCCAGAGAATTATCAGCACTTCTCCAATAGAGTCCACCTCCATCAGCTTCTGCTGTGTTGTTTCTAATTTTAATATTATCCCCATTAAGTATTGAATCACTACCATATATGCCTCCGCCATTCTGACCAGCATAATTATTCTGCACTAAAAAACTATCCAGAATGACGCTGCATTCATTTAACTTGATCCCCCCTCCTTCATCTACAGCAGTATTATTCTCAATAATAATATTACTACCCGAAAAATTAGTGTTGTTTCCATCTATCCCTCCACCATATAGACCCGCATAATTATTCTGCAGCAATATATTATTCATAGAAATACTGCTGCCAACCGAATAGATACCACCACCCATATTTTCTGCTGTATTATCACTAATAGTAATATTAATAAAATTTATACTTCCTCCCGCACAAATCACTCCTCCACCTCGCCAGTTCAATCCCCCTGTAATAGTTAGATCAGATATCGTCACATTTTCAGTTACATTACAATTTATCACCCCGGCAGTATTTTCGGCATTTAAGATTACAATATCTGTCTGTAAACCGGATAGGGAAACATAACTGGTGAGACATACCGGAAAACTTTCAGCATTAGAAGTATTACTATAAACACCTTCTGCAAGGTGCATTGTTACTGGATTCAGACTATCCCCCAGAATGATCAGGCTGGCATATCTGATTGTTTTCAAGGGATATTCCACACTCAATCCACTATTTAAGTTATCGCCTTCAGGTGAAATATAAAGATCAGTACTGACCTGGTTCAGTTTACTATGCTGGATATCAAAATTAGAATTATAAAATGGATAAGCATGTATCGCTGTTGGATTGATAACTGTGAATGTATCTACTATGACATCTAAAGGTCCTGACGAATAGATATCACTCCCATATCCCGATTTATCAATGTTATTAAGATAAATATTGCAGAGATTTTCATTATTAAATAACGGAACCGACCCACCAAGATATAATCCTCCTCCTCTATTTGCTGAATTAAGGGCAATAGTCACATTCTCAAATTCAGGATAAGAATATGAACGAGAAGATATCCCTCCCCCATCTTCAATCGCACTGTTATTTAATATTTTAACATTCTCCAGTATGGAAGATGAACCATGAAAACTTATTCCCCCGCCGATTTCTGCAGAATTACCTGCAATTAATATATTTACCAGATCAGGTGAAGAATAGTATATGCAAAGTCCTCCTCCATCTGCTGAGGTATTATTGACCATCTCTACATTATCCAGAGTACAATCAGATAGTTCAATATAAACCCCGCCACCTCTGGATTCAGCACTGTTATTCTCAACCACAAGACTCTCTAAAAATGGCGTGGTATATCCATATAGAGCAATTCCTCCCCCGGCATCAGCAGTATTATCCCTGATTGATAAATGCGATAATTCCGGATTGGAATTCATGCAGTAGATCCCACCCCCATTGGAATCAGAACAATTACCTGCGATTGTTGTTTCCTGAATTACCGGATCAGAATTTTCACAATAAATTCCTCCGCCATCGCTAATAGCAGAATTATTGCTTATTATTGACTTATCCAGTTCGGGACACGAATTATTTATACAGTATATCCCTCCTCCAGCTCTTGATGAATTATCTTTTATTTCTACATCTAATAATATTGGAGATGAATTGTCACATTCCATGCCTCCTGCATCGTAATTTGCCTGGTTATTTCTGATAATTACGCTTTCAAGTATTGGATTTGAATTATCACAAAAACTTACCCCACCACCATAATATGCCATATTGTATTCAATGATTAAATGCTCTAATGATGGACTGGATGATGTGCAATAAATTGCACCACCATTCACAGCCCAGCCATCAGTTAACGTAAATCCAGATAATACTGAACTTGAATCTTCACCATTTTCAAATACCGCTATACTGACTGAAATATCGCGATTAATAATAGTCTGCGAAATATAACTGGTGTCCTGTGTAGTGCAAAACCACGAACCTACGGTAATTCCTTTCCCATTGAAATTGATATTCTCCACATAAATTCCCGTTGCCACCAGAACGCTATCTCCATCAACTGCTACGTCAATTGCACTTTGGATCGTCTCATAATCTTCTGGTACATTAATAGTCACTGCCTTTATTCCGAAAGTTATTAATAAAAAAAATAAAATAATAACCTGCTTCATAATACCTCCAAAATGAGCTTTACGTTAAGACGATGTACTCATCGAAAATGCCTGCCCCGATTCGTCGGGGACTTGAGGGTGGACAGATAAAACCTGGCTACTATCCAAACTACCACCCAGTCTTAAGTCAATCCGGAAATACCGTCTTAACTCAATACTCACGCACGTTATTTAATCAGCATAATCTTTTTTGTCGTTGTTTCATTATTACTCTTTAACCTGAGTAGATATATACCTGAACTCACTTTTCTGCTGGTTTCATTTTTGCCATCCCAGATCAGGCTGTTATTACCTGTCGGCAATACTTCATCTGCCAGAAGCTTCACTAATTGACCTTTTAGATTATACACTGAGAGATTCACATGCTCTGCTTCCGGTAAATTAAAGGTTATCTGAGTTTCTGGATTAAAGGGATTAGGGTAATTTTGAATTTTGAGTTTTGAATTTTGAGTTATGAATTCGTCAGCCTCCACAAGTCCATACTCAAAAGCTCCCATATCCGGTGCTGTGCCATAATATTCATCTTCACTTAAATCTATTAATACTTCTCCTTCATATTCATAATATGCTGTTCCGGCATCAATACAGGGCGAATCTTCTCCCAGAAGATAGCTACCATTGGCCGGATCAAAAAATAACGGGTCTTCATTTATATTACCTTCAAGCCAGTTTACATAATTTGAATTAGTTATTCCTCCCAATCCCCCCTCAATATCTGAATAAATTATATTGAATCCTTCATGGATATGCCCAAGGGAGATTCCTTCAATTCCGTTATTCCAAAGCAGGCTATTAATTATATAAGCTTCTTCAGTAGAAACATTTTTATAGATGCCCCCTCCTACTTCTGCAGAACAATTTGCTATAGTTACATTTTCTAATCTGAAGCTCCCAAACAAGCTATATATGCCACCTCCCCACGATGCTGAGTTATTGAGCAAAGCGACATTTTTTAATTTAAAATTGGAATAATAACTGGAAATTCCTCCACCTTTTTCCGCATTACCATTCCTGATAGTCATATTAGAAATCTCCTGATATGGTTGCTGATATGGTTGAAAGTTAATTCTAATCACTCCTGATTCCCCCTCAGCATCAAGTATTACACCATCTCTTTCAATACCTGTTAATGATACATATAATGGTAATTGCACAGGAAAATACTCATTATTAGTTGTAGAAGAATATATTCCTTGCATCAGGTTGATAGTTCTGGGATTTCCTGCGTCTGCCAGAATAGTAGAACAAGCATAATGAATAGTCAGTAATGGAGATGCAATACTCAATCCATCATTTGCGTTATCTCCAAAAGGAGAGACAAATAAGTCAGCACTAATCTGTTCCTGCATTACGTGCTCAATACTATATTCTAAGGGATTATATGAAAAAACGTGATAGTCGGTAGGAGCTATTACAGTAAATGTATCCAGAACTACTGTATAAAGGGACTCACAATCTAAGTACATATCTGCCCCGATTCTTCTACCACAGTTATTTAGATAAATACTGCATCTACTTTCGTTGCTAAAAATGAGTTCATCCTCTGAACAATAAATTCCCCCTCCTGACAGGGCACTATTTCCTGAAATAGATAATCCGCTCATCAATATTTGTGTGTTTTCACTATATATACCACCACCATATGAAGATGCATCATTAAACTTAATATCCACTTCTGTTAAATCCAAATCACCGAAATCAGATGCAATACCACCCCCTAAGTCTGAACTATTATTTCTGATAATCGTATTTAGTATCTGAGTATTTGCACTTTCAAGATAAATACCCCCACCATTATAAGTTGCTTCATTATATCTAATATCGACATTTGCTAAATCCAAATCACTGTAATTAGATGCAATACCACCCCCTAAGTCTGAAATATTATTTCTGATAATTGTATTTAATATTTGCGTATTTGCACTTTCAAGATATATCCCCCCGCCCTTATAAGATGCACAATTTCCAATTATTATTGAATTATTTATTACTGCAGTAGAATGTGAAACTTTTATACCTCCTCCATTAATCGTCTCATTATCTCTTATTTCTACACTATCCAGATAAGTTGTACCACTGAAACTATAAATATAAACTCCACCTCCTACTTGAGCTGTATTTCTTATGGTTTTTGTATTATTTATTATCGCCGAACAACTATACCCTATATAAATTCCACCACCAGCATGGTATGAAATGTTATCTGAAATTAATAGACCATGCATCTGTGGGTTACCCTCAGCAAGGCAACCTACACCACCTCCCTCATCAGCTTGATTATTCTCGATTTTCAACATATTAAGGCAGGGACTACTACTGTTACATGATACCCCACCGCCTAAATAAGCAGCAAACCCATTTCTTATTGTAAAACCCGTCAGAACTGATAAAGAATCTTCTTCATTTACAAATTTAACTACACTGTCAATTCCTCCACCGTCTATCACCGTCTGAGAAATGTAACTGGTATCCTGAGTTGTGATGAACCAAGAGCCTACGGTTATTGCTTTGCCATTGAAATTGATATTCTCCAGATAAGTCCCCGGTGTCACCAGAACGGTATCACCATCTGAGGATGCACCAATCCCTTCCTGAATAGTCTCATAATCTTGCGGCACATTAATAGTCACTGCCCCTATTCCAAAAGTTATTAATAAAAGAAATGAAATAATAATCTGCTTCATATCACCCTCTGTTATAAAATTATTAAATTTCTGGCTCTTTACATAAACTTTGTTTACTCTGATAAATAAACTCTAATCCAGCATAACCTAGAGCAAAAATACCCGTTGTATCAAGACCATCCTGGTCTTGCTTTCTTTGCCCTCACCCAGAGCAGGGATGCTCTGGTTACAACAAAACCAAGGCTCGACAATGCTTGTCATTGTGTCAAGAATAATTTACTATGAGTCATTTTATCCTCTCTTTTTATTCTGAAAATTAACTGTCTGATTTTATTACATACCTCCTACCCATCCCAGGCTGTTTTCTGAAAATAATACACTATTTTTGTTCTAATATATAACTATAGTTAATAATCTTTATATTATCTCTATTAATTATAATATTTTAGCAATCTTAGATATGAATAAGTAAGCTATTGGAGGAATAACAAAGCACATAGTGACATTTTTTTGTTATATTGTGCTTTTTTGTTCTGTCTGTTCTACACTTAGAAAGCTGAAAATATAAATTTATTCATCAAAAATTATCTTAAGAGAGTGAAAATTAAGCAGGTATTTGCTCAAGGAGAGCAGGCAGTATCTTAATAAAGAAATTGATTTTTTTAATATAGGGAATTTAACTAAGCGATGTGAAATTCAGATGTTTTATGCTGAGAGCGAAAAAAAAATCACAAAAATTAAAAAAAAAGTTTGCATCTATTAAGTATGGGTTATATTATAATTACAGCCTGCCTGAACATTATGACTTAGGGGTGCTTTTCAATCAATAAACCCCAATTGGCAGACTCATTAGAAAACAGAAGATAGCCCGACCGGTTATCACAGGCTTCATTAGAAAGAAGCCGAAGCAAATGAAGTGACGCAGATTAATCTGCGTCACTTATTTTTTTTATTATAACATTTCCTTTGACATAAAGTATGTAATCAGTATTTTTAGGTAAATGGTGAAATCTTGGTGAGAAAGTGAGATTGTATGGGAAATATAACAGGGAAATTTTTATCCATTTTTAATGAGATAGTAGCGATACCTCGATGTTCCAAGCATGAAGAAGCAATCGGCGACTGGCTTGTGGGCTGGGCAAAAACAAATAAATTGAAATTCAAGCGTGACGAAGCGGGAAATATTGTAATATTAGTTCCTGGTACATCCGGCTACGAGCAAAGCAAAACCGTGATATTGCAGGGACATATGGATATGGTATGTGAGAAGAATCCTGAAAGTGATCATAATTTCTGCACTGATCCCATTATTCCGATAGTAGATGGAGACTGGCTACGGGCAGATAATACTACCCTGGGAGCTGATAATGGGGTGGCAATTGCCCTTGCACTTATGCTCGTGGAAGAAAACAAACCCCATCCACCGTTGGAAATATTATTCACTGTAGATGAAGAAACCGGATTAAAGGGTGCTAAGGAACTGCAGCCAGAATTTCTGGAAGGTAAGATACTCATCAACTTAGATTCGGAAGGAGAAGGAAAATTTACGATTGGATGTGCCGGGGGTAAGCATATTATTATCCGATTACCTTTGGAATATGAACCGGCTTATGATGGCAGTACTTTTTTGCATCTTACTATTTCGGGACTTCTGGGTGGACATTCGGGAGTGGATATCAATAAGAATCGGGCATCAGCATTGAAATTATTATCCAGAGCCCTCTATATTCTGCAGGAAGAATTCAGCTTCAATATAGCCGGCATCTCTGGTGGCAGTTCTCATAATGCAATATCTCGAAATGCAGAATGCACTATCTGTATATATCCTGAAGATCAGGAAAAGATAGAAGAAAAACTATCCGTGATAAAAGAAACATTTTTACGTGAGTATGCAGAAGTGGATCCAGCTATTGAGCTAACCAGTGGGATAGTTACACCATTAGATGAGATATTAACAGAAGAGAGCACTTTGAAAGCGATAGATCTGCTATTGGCGTTACCTCATGGGGTAGCTGCCATGAGTTATAACATTCCTGGTCTGGTTGAAACCTCATGCAATATGGCAGTTATTGAGATTGAAAGCAGTAATTTGCGCATTTTAACAAGTATCAGGAGCTCAGTTGGCAGCAGAGTGGAAGCACTTGGTGCAAGAATCCTTGCTACAGCAGAATTAGCAGGTGCCAAGGTTCATGTAAGTGAAGGCTATCCTGCCTGGGAACCAAATACAGATTCTGAGTTACTGAAAAAGTGTGTGATAAGCTATAGTAATCTTTTCAAGCATGAACCGGGAGTATTGATAATTCATGCCGGATTGGAATGCGGATTGATCGGTGAAAAATATCCCGGCATGGAAATGATCTCTTTTGGACCTTCCATAGAAAATGCTCATTCACCTTGTGAACGCCTTAATCTGCCATCTTTTGAGCGAACCTGGGAATTTCTGGCAGTTCTGCTGGAGGATTTACAATAATCAAAGAAGGTCAAGAACCCGGCAGAATAAAATAATATCAGAAGCAATATTACAAAGCGATTCCAGGGATAATTTTGCTACTTTCCGGGAGGAAGAATAATGCCTAGAATAGAAAAAGCAATTGAAATTATCAAAGAATCCCGGTTCTTGACAGCCTTCTGCGGGGCAGGAATATCAGTGGAAAGTGGGATACCACCCTTTCGGGGAGAAGGCGGATTATGGAACCGATATGATCCTGATTGCCTTGATCTGGATACATATCTATATCATCCTGAACGCACCTGGAAACTCATTAAAGAGATATTTTATGACTTCTTTGGACAGGCAAAACCCAATCCGGCTCATTATGCTTTGGCAGAACTGGAAAAAATTGGCTATTTAAAATCAGTAATTACTCAAAATATTGATAACCTGCAACAAGAGGCAGGCAGCACTAATGTAATCGAATTTCATGGAAATTCTCATTTCTTTGTTTGCACAAGCTGCTCAACGAAATATAAACTATCGGAGCTTAAATTATCTAACACTCCACCTCTGTGTCCTGCCTGCGGAAAACTATTGAAACCTGATTTTATCTTCTTTGGGGAGGCAATACCTGCCCTGGCACGGGATCGGGCATTTAGAGAGAGTGAAGTAACTGACGTGATGCTGGTGATCGGCACAACAGGAGAAGTGATGCCAGCCAGTATGATACCATATATTGCCAGGCAGCAGGGTGCATTTATAATCGAGATCAATCCAGGATATTCTGCTTATCAGAATGGAGTATCTAATATAGTGATCAGACAACCGGCAGGAGAAGTAATGCCTAAGATAGTCAAAGGTGTGAAGGGTGAATAACCAAAAGCAGGCATATATTTACGGATTAATAGCTGTATTTTTCTGGTCAACTGTAGCTACAGCCTTTAAAATCGCTTTAAAATATAATTCACCTGCTGCCATGCTGCTGCTGGCAAGTCTATTTTCACTGGCAGCACTCATTATAGTAGCTGTCTGGCAGGGGAAATTATCCCTGCTTTGGAAATCCCCAAAACGGTTATTAGTTAAAGCCTGTCTTTTAGGGATTTTAAATCCCATGCTTTATTACCTGATACTACTGCAGGCATACAACCTGCTTCCAGCTCAAATTGCTCAACCATTGAATTATACCTGGGCAATTATGATCGCTTTACTTTCCATTGTCATCCAGAAGCAGAAATTGCGATATTTTGATATTATAGCTTTGATAGTATGTTATAGCGGTGTGGCAGTGATCTCGTCCGGAGGTGGCAGGCTGGGTGAAATAAATCACACAGGAGTTTTTCTAGCACTGATATCCTCAATAGTCTGGGCATTTTACTGGATCTATAATGCAGGTATCAAGCTTGATCCGCTCATCAAGCTTATCGCTAATTTTATTACCGGGAGTATATTAATATTCTGCTACTGTCTTATTACCCGCGATCTGCCAGTATTCAGTAAAATGGGATTATTATCAACACTCTATCCGGGGCTGTTTGAAATGGGACTCACATTCGTGTTCTGGTTAAAAGCAATGGAACTTACAGAGAAAACAGTGAGTATCTCAAATCTGATCTTTCTGTCTCCCTTCCTCTCATTTATTTTTATTAAAATAACTCTCAAAGAATCCATAGCATGGACTTCCGTTGCGGGTTTAATACTAATTACAGCGGGTATATTATTTCAGCATTATCAAGCAGGCAAAGATCTAAAACATAAGCAAAAAAATCAGTTCTCGCACTCCTCTTCTTCATAATCTTCATCATCGTCATCATCATCTTCTTCATATTCGTCATCAAGCATCCAGTCAGGGCAGAATAATGAATTTTCCTTCTTATCCCAGCCATCCACATTTTCCAATCCGAACCTATCAAGCATATCTTCTTCCCACACTGAATAACGCACGTCATCATTATAAATATCATATACCAGTACCGGATTTGAAAACTTTCTAAGGGAATAGGGATTGCCAATCAATTCAAAAAACTCTCTTATACGCTTACGATCGCGTTCTGCTTTCATTATATCTTTCTCCTATACTTTTTTATAATTTGACCAAAAACTCCACTACTATAAACACGTCCTCAAAAAACAGTGAGTGTTTATATGTCAAATAAAATGAAAAATATTTTGTTAATCTTGGTGCTGATTTGCCTGAGTGCAACGGCTTATGGCTTTGCTCCGCAGAGACGGGATTTTGCCTCTGAATATCAATATCGGCTCTATCGAAGCTGGCTGGCAAGAGAAGCTACTGAAATTGATCTGCCAGCAAAAATTACTGCCGAATATGTGAGACGCAATATTAAGTTCAGCAAAACGGGTGAAGCTCAAGTGATATATATCTGGAATAACTGGGAAATCACCAGTCAGCGTGAAGACCTGCCGGCAATGCTGCCATTCAGCAATTATGAAACCGAATTGATCATTGCGGGAGAGCTGCTTTACAGACTTAATTGCCGTCATCGCATCTTTGCAGAAGATTATCTTGAAAAACTGCCGATATCAATCACCTATCAGGGATTACGATCATCTTTTGCCCTTGACAGCTTATATGCCCATTATCCCAATCAAAGATTGCCCCTGGATAAGCTTCATCCTGTAATTGATAATGACAATCTGGTGCAACTTATACTGCAAATGGTCAATGGTGACGAATTGATCATTATCTTCGATGAACTCAATCAGTATCCTACAGCAAGAGTACAGCTTGAGAATTACGAAAAATCGGTTGATGCTGGAAATCTCCCAGCCGATTTCAGCCGTCATCAGGAAGATATTGCCACCTGGTATCCACCTAAAAAAGAGCAGGAAAAGCCTTATCAGAAAGAATCTATTCCCAAACCTGATGATATAATAAGCAGTGAAATTAAAACTGAGATATCTGCTGATACAATGCTGACAGATTATGAAATTAAGCTCCTTAAATGGGTGGAATCAAACCTTGAAACTTCCTGGGGTTCTGAAATGCTGAATAATAAAATTCCCAATATTACAGAATTCCTGCAAACTGAATTCTCTGAACACTCGCTATTGATAAAAGGTGATAATTATTTGCTTTCGCATACTCCTTTTTCGGGGAATCTTAAGTCAAATATATATCTCAGGATCAGTAACAGCGAGGGCTGGGTAATAAATGCCCTGGATGACATCAATATCCAAAATAAAAAAGTTACTGTTGCAGGATTTGAAGGATTTGACCTTTCAGACCTGGAGAATTATGATATTGAAGTTATCGCCCACTATATTCCTCAGTTGCTAATGACACACAGAGTTATGTCCAGCAAGCTTGCCGGCTTCATTCTGGAGCCAGATATAGCAGAAACCACACTAGTTATAAGAGGATCAAACCGTCATGTATATGACCTTGATTCCTATCGTGACCTGCTTTTTATCCTTGGTAAATTCTGGCAGGACAGAACAATCTATTATAATATTGCTGATTTCCGTTTGATTGACGGATACATAGAATTTAAGGGTTACCTGGCTGCTGAAGATCGTGATACGGGTAAATATGACCTGGCAGAAATTCGCTATCGCCTTGATGATGATTACACTATTGTCCTGGCGATGGTTGTGGTCTTCCCGGATCAGGCTCCTCAATATGAACAGGGTAGATAAATGAAGATATTTGAATCTCACACGCATCTTGATAATTCCAAATTTGATAAAGACCGCCAACAGGTAATTGAGAATTGTAAGAATGCCGGCGTAACCAGAATGATCAATGTAAGCTGCGATGCTAAAACCCTCAAAGATTCCATAAATCTGGCAGAAAAATATGATTTCATCTATGCCACTGCCGGTTTTCATCCCCATGACGCTACAGAACTTGATCTTGATATGGTGCGCAAAGCGGCTGCCCATCCTAAAGTTGTGGCAATTGGAGAGATCGGACTTGATTATTTCCGTGATCTCTCTCCGCGTGATGTGCAGAGAGATGCTTTCCGCAAACAACTTGAACTTGCCATGGAACTCAAAATGCCAATCGTCATCCATGATCGTGATGCACATGAAGATATATTATCGATCCTCAAGGAATATAATCCTCCTCAGGTTGTTTTTCACTGCTTTGCAGGTGGCTATTTCATGGCTCAACAAATTATTGATCTGGGCTGGCATATTTCCTTTACCGGGAATATCACTTACAAAAATTCCACGCTTACTGACATTATCCGAATGGTTCCTGATGACAAATATTTTGTGGAAACTGACAGTCCATATCTTACTCCTCACCCTCATCGCGGTAAAAGAAATGATCCCAGCATGTTAAGATACATTATTGAAGAAATCGCCCAGATCCGCTACCAGACACCAAAAACGATTGCTCAGCAATCATACGAAAACGCCTTATTATTCTTTAATATTAATTGAATTTCCCTTTAGATTTTCTCTCAGATCAGGCATAACTTTCTGAAAATTATCTTACTTAGTAAAAAATTACTTGCAATTTTTATCATTATTTTGAAGTATTGACACGCAATGAGATGTTAGAAATAATATGTTATTAAAAGCAATAATGAGGGAGAAAATCATGAAAAGATTTTTATTTTTGCTAATGGTGATCTGTATCATCATATCTGCATGTTCACTTACCGATTCCGATATTGATATTAGTAATTCCTATGACATTCCGGATGACTTTGACTTTGCAACTGACCAAAAAGTTGATTTTGAAGTCTCACTTAGGAATCAGGATGGTGTACCCATTTCTCATATTCGTTATGAAATCTATTATGTAAATAATCAGAATCAGCACCTCCGAATAATGAATGTAAAAACCGATCGGTACGGCAAGATCACAAAAATAGTCACAATTCCATCTTATGTCAGAAAACTCTACTTATGCGGACTCATGGATAATTTTGAGCTGCCAATTGTGAATGGTGAAGCAAAATATATGCTGGGACCTGGTCACTGCTATGGAATTAATAAGAACTTCCAAGGTCCTGCTCCATCACGTTCTTTTTCATATCTGGATGGCATCGATTATAATTCACAGGGCTTACCAGAACAGATTGAACTCACAGCTATTGATCCTGAACTCACTGCACGTATCTCTACTTCTTTACCGGAACAGCAGGATCTAAACGATACTCACCCCCAATACATAGCTGATGGTGTGGAACATAATCTCCTGCTGGATGGCTACTCAGATATCTGGCTTACCTTCGTTTCAGAAGGAACTGAAGATTGCTCTGCTCTGGGATTTTATACCTATAACCAGGCAGATGGACCTCCAGCAAATCCAGCTTCTCTTGACCACGTGCTGGTATTCCCAAATTGCTCTTATCCCGGCTCGGGAGGGGCTCTGGAATCTGGCGCAAAAATCCATCTGGGCAGTTTTGAACCAGGAACTGCTATCGGCTGGTTCATTGTTAAAGATGGCTGGCAATCAAATGCAATCGTCTCAGAAACAGAACAGCGTTTCTATAGCAATGCCCAGTATAATCCCGAAAATGCTTCTTACAACCAGCATCAGATTCTTCTTTATGATGATGATTATCAGTTATTTGTGATTGGTTTTGAAGACCAGATGAGACCTTATTGTGATAATGACTTCAACGATCTTATCTTCTTTGCCGAAATAGAACCTATAGATCATGTTATCCTGAGCGATGTACAGCCCATTGATCTACCAGCAGACAGCGATGGCGATGGCGTGAGTGATCCCAATGATGATTACCCAAATGATCCCATGCGGGTTTCCACCCACTATTATCCCGTCAGTGTAGATTCCTGTACCCTTGTATTTGAAGACCTCTGGCCAAATCTCGGTGATTATGATTTCAACGATATCGTCATCTATTATCGATATGAGGTTATTCTGGATGCAAATGACCATTTCACAGACTGGTATGCCTATTTTAACCTTAAAGCTGCCGGAGCTGGCTTTGATAACGGCTTTGTTATTGAAGTTCCTTTCTTTACACATGATAACACGATATCTATCACTGAAAGCAGCGATAATATTGAACCTATATATGAGCCTGAAATGACAAAAGCACTGATACACGTTTTCCCCAGCGTAAATGCTCTCACCGGCTATGGCGGTTCATATAATACAGTACCGGAAAACCCTCGACGGAATGACGTCACTTTCTGGTTCCACTTGCAGAATACTAATCCTGACCTGAATACATTTGCTGAATCTTATCAGGAATTCCCTTATAATCCTTTTATCATCCAGAACGGGGACGTTAGTCATGAAATACATCTTATGAATTTTCGCCATTCCGAATTCGGTGATTTCTCTGGTATGGGGGAATGGTATTTCACGGGTGATGATGCCAGTGATCCTGGTGGAACTATGGGTGATCCTACATATTTCGTATCTTCCACTGGAATGCCCTGGGGTTTGAATATACATGCACCATGGGTTTGGCCCGCTGAAAGAAACAGTATTTCCGATACTTATACCCATTTCGTAGAATGGGCAGAAAGCGGTAATACCGTTCAACAGGACTGGTATCTTTTCGAAGCTGGAAATGTCAATATGGAACTGGTATATAATCCTTAATAATCAAAATCAAAATCATATAAGCAGCAGAATATTTTTGATAAAATATCCTGCTGCTTTTTTATTGTAATAATATACAGACCTTCTCGTGGAACAACTTAGCACATACTGACATTATTTTGTTATATAGTTCTTTGTTGTTTTTCCTGATAGGCAGAAATTTGCTAGAGAATGCTATTAGTAAAGGAATTATCATGATGAAAATTAGTGTCAGGAGAGAAAAGACTTAACAGAAAATACAGGGAGTACTAAGAAGGAGAGATATCTGGGCAGGTCATGATTTAAAAAAATATCCGGTGAGAACAAAGATCAGATTTCTTATAATACCTAACCAGGTTCTTTAGACAGTAATTAACGATTCAATTACAAATTATATTATCTTAAAAGCAGATTACCATATGATGTGATAAATAAACCGAGACTTATCCAGCCTAATGCTCCTTCTATCATTACAAGGCATTTTGATAGAATATTGCGAGGATACCAATCTCCTACACCGATAGTAGTGAAAGTACAGAAGGAAAAGTAGAAACAATTCCCGAATAGGATAATTTTATTTTTAATGAATTTCAGTTTTGCCACTTTAATTATTTCAAGCCTTGGTAACTCAAATATAATTTTTTCTATCATTTTCATCTTATCCAGTTGTTCATCCTCTCCTTCCACTATTTTAAACTTAAAACGCAATTCATCCATTGTAAGTATACTGAGTTTATTTTTTATAATATTTTCAAATTCTATATGCTCATGAAGGTTTGAAATATAATCAGGCTTCAAGAAGTAAACAAAAGCAAAAACAAAAATAACTACTAAAGCATAAGGAAATATTCTCAATGGCTGAGTACCGTAACCAGTAGAAATCCAATCCACATAATAAAACAAGGTCTTAAAGATTCTGTTAAGAAATCCAGCATCCGAGTCTTTCCAGTAGTTCTTTCTCAAATAATCATGCGATGCATAATGACAATCATCTACATCATCCAAGCGGTTACGCCTTCTTAAACTTTTCTTCAATGTACTGTACATAGAAATCATTCTCTCTGCTTTATTTGGCCCTTCAGAAACATTGAGATTCATTGTCTTAAGAACATCCCAATCAAAATTGATACCCTCTTGAAATTCATTGTCTTCAAGAGTTATATTATTATTAATACTATCATTTAATGAGGGCTGCAAATTGAATTTTTTCTCTATATTATTTGATTTTAAAATTAAATTATTTGGTCGGTTTATAGTTAGGTTTTTCAAAGTATTTTCTTCCAAAATCAAGATGTTATCTTTTCTTCCAAATATCTCAAGGTTTTCAATTACCGAGTTTTTAATTATTATTTGAGTGCATAAATCACCTAGTATTACATTATTTAAATCTGAGTTAATGATTTCCAAATCAATGTTTCCCAAATATCGATATATTACCCTTTCAGCAAAATTAACATTTTCAAGATTTCTCCCAAGAGCAAATTTTTCTTTACTAATAGATTCATCAACATGATAATTCACATTATCAAAAGTGATTTTTGCTGGGTAGAATTTTATTATTCGATTAATAGTTTCACTTCCGAACTTAGTTTCTTGAAAATTATCTGGGTGATATTCTTTAAGATAATTTATTGCACCTACATCGTCATGATCAATAATAAGTGAATCTATTCGTGAAAATTTCCAATTCCCTCCTAAACTTGAAATTGTGCGATTATTTAAACTGACTCGATGATAGCTAAATATATAGAAATAATTTATAGCATTGATATCTTTACATTTAAACAAGTCATTTATGCTTAGAGTATCTCTAATTAACGTGTTTGTCTCAGACTCCCACATAAAACCATTGCTATTATAAATTAAAATATCTTTATAAATGAATTTAGAGCGAAATCGGTCCCTAAATAAATAACTATTTAAAACCTTAGGGAGAGTATTATAATCAATTTTATTTTCATTAAATAATGTTGATACTAAATAATTATATAACAATGAATCAGTTATATTGCTTGTATCAATCTCTAAAGAATCCAAATTGGCATTTTTCCTCCTTTCATTGATCAATTTTCTATCCTTAATAATTATTGAGATCATGTCTTTTGTATCATAGTGCTTTATTTCCATATCACCTAGCAATATTGCACTAATTATTAATAGTAGTGTAACAATTATAATCTTTTTCATTATATTCTCCCTATGTTAAATAATAATCCTTTAAAAATATCTTATGAATTACCTTCTACGATGCTTATTAATCTTCAGAAGTTTATTAACTATCATAATACATAGAAGAATCTGAATTAATAATATTTAGTCAAGAAATTCATAAACGAGTCAAATAGAATGAATAAGGGTAATAAAGATTCTTTCACTCAATAAACTATAAAATATTACTTTTATTTATATAATAACTGACTGTAATATAAACCCTTTAGCATCTGCCAATTACCTGTTCAGCTTAAATATACAACACTATGGGACATTTTGTTGAGATTGTATTTTTTTGTTCTGGGTGATTGCTACTTAATTGTCGACGGTAAATAGTCTCTAAAGTTATATTGAACTTGTAGGACTTATAATGAGAGAAAGAGGTTGCGAGAGTAAAATAGTTAGTATTTGAGAAAAGACTTAACAGAAAATACAGGGAGTATTAAAACTGTCGATAATATGAAAGGCATCAAAATATTTTTAATAATAATAGTTTTTCTGTTAACCTGGCACTCTGGTTTGCAGGCAGATTCTACGGAATTGAAGCTGAAAATCGCTGAGGCGATGGGCAGAGAAAAGGTGGATCTATTGCTTGAGCTTGCTAAGCAGCAAATAGATGAGGATCTGCAAAGCAGTTGGACAAGCGATAGTCTGGCACTTAAGCTTGCGGGTGAATCCCGTTATGTGGGAGGTCAGCGAAAAGCTTTGACCATTGCTGGACGGATCGAGCTCACTCGACAAAACTACTGGTCTGCGATTGATTATTTTAATAAAGCAATACTACTTTTGAATAAAGAGAATGATCAACTTGATCTGGGAGTTATAAATAATAATTTCGCCCAGGCCTACTCTAAATTAGGCTGGGCAGACAAGGCAAAAGCCAAACTGGAAGAAGCAGAAAAAATCTTCCAGAAACTCGAACCCACCACTGAAGTTATGCATGAGCTCACGATGACTTACCTTACCTGGGGTACTGTAGAGCTGGAACTGGGTAATTATGAATTAGCATTATCTCGACTATTGAAGGGCATGCAGGAAGTGGACAAACTGGATGAACCTGAACTGGAAGCTACTATCAAAGGAAATATCGGCAGAGTATATCAATCACTGATGAATCCAGCACTTTCTCTGGAATATTACCGTCAGGCACTGGAAGTTCACAAGCAGCTTGATAATAAAAGTGAAATAGCGGTTGTATATGGTAATATGGGAACACTTTATTCTGAGCTTAAAGATTATGAAAAAGCAAGAGAATATTATGAACTATCTTTGGAAAGCTATCAGCAGTTAGGCAATAATCTGGGTGTAGCTTCAGTATTGATCAATATTGGAAATCTGTACTATTATCAGGAAAAATACACCGAAACCCTTGAGTATTACAGTCGGGCAGAGAAATTAGTGGGCGAGATCGGGGCTACTGTCTATCAGGCATATCTGATGAACAATGTGGGCATGATCTATGTAGAGATGGGAGAATTTAAGGCAGCAGAGGAAAAATTTGCTGAAGCTTCCAGGATAGCTCAAGAGGTAGAATCTCTGGAATTACAGGCAGAAATATATGCTTCTTATGGTGAACTTTTCAAAAAGCAGGGACAATTTGATGAAGCTTTGAGCTATAATGAGAAAGAATCAACACTGCGGGACAGTATTTTTGCTGAAACCACTGCTAAGCAGATTGCAGAGATGCAGACTAAGTATGACACTGAGCGCAAAGAGCGGGAAAATAGCCTTCTTCGCAAAGATAATGAGATCAAGGAACTGGAAATAGGCAGAAAAGAGCTTCAGAGGAACTCTTTATTTGCCATCTCGGGTCTGGTTATCATGCTGGTGATCTTTGTATATCGGAGATACAGGAGTAAAAAGAAGAGTGCTGAGATACTTTCCACGAAAAATGAATTGATCACTCAGCAGAAAGAGGAATTGAGCGAAACTCTTGATGTATTACGCAAAACCCAGAAGAAATTGGTGGAATCAGAAAAAATGGCATCTCTGGGAAGTCTGGTTACAGGAGTAGCCCATGAAATAAACACACCAGTGGGAATAATTATAACAGCTATCAGCAATCTGAGTGACAGGTTGAGTGCTTTGATGGGTAAATATCAGGAAAATAAGATGAAAAAGAGTGATCTGGACAGCTTTTTGGGTTATACAGAAAAAACAAGCAATCTGATACTGAGTAATTCCCAGCGAACTGGTGAACTGGTGAAAAGTTTTAAGCGTGTGAGTGTGGATCAATCCACAGAACAGCGTCGTCAATTTAAATTATGTAATTATATCAAAGATGTCTTGATGAGCCTTGAACCCAAATTCAAGGGTCTTGATCTTGAGATCAATATAGATTGTGATGAATACCTGGTATGGAATTCATATCCGGGGATACTTGCCCAGATAATTACTAATCTGGTTATTAATTCATTGGTTCATGGTTTTTCCGGTGGAAGTGGTGGAAAAATAGATTTTGAGATAAAACGTATTGACAGCAGGCTGCGATTTATCTATCGGGATAGTGGTAAGGGAATGGGAGAAGAGGTGCTGCAGCATATCTTTGATCCGTTTTTTACAACAAATAAACGGACGGGGACCGGTTTGGGGATGCATATTATCTATAATCTGATAACGCAGAAACTGGATGGGACGATAGAAGTTGAGAGTGAAGTGGGGAAAGGCTCAGAATTCATTATGGAATTCCCTTTCATGGAAGGAGGATTGAGTGAGCTCGATTGATAAAGAGCGGGGATTTGCTGATGCGGGAAATGAGTCCGATGAACTGGTATTTATGGCAGAAGAAGAAGCAGTTGATGTCAAGCAGCAGCGGGATGAAGAGAAATTCTCAGTTAAAAATAGTGCTGTCATCAAAGCAGGCAGCGATTGGAAAATTCTGGTGGTCGATGATGAAGAAGATATTCATACTGTCACGCATTTGACCCTTGATGACTTTGAGTTTGCCGGCAAACAGGTGACGATACTTGATGCCTACTCAGCTGGAGAAGCCTTTGAGCTGATCAAGCAGCAGCCTGATATTGCAATCACATTGCTTGATGTGGTAATGGAAACCACAACTGCAGGTTTGGATCTTGTTAAGCGGATCAGAGAGGAACTGGAGAATCATTTCATCAGAATAGTTCTGCGAACAGGTCAGCCGGGATATGCTCCAGAGCGTGATGTAGTGCTGAATTATGATATCAATGATTATAAATCCAAAACCGAATTAACCTCTGATAAGATATTTACACTGGTTTCATCCGGTATACGTGCCTATAAATCACTTCTGAGTCTGGAATCATACCGTCAGGATTTGCAGGAAAAGGTGGATGGAGCGGTAGAATCAATCCGTGAAAAAGACCATATCATTATAAAACAGTCAAGACAGGTAGCGATCAGTGAATTGATATCAAATATTTCACATCAGTGGCGGCAGCCTTTGAATACTGTAATGGCATTGATTCAGGATATTGAAATTTGCGGAGAGGAAGAAGAACTGACTATAGATTATCTTACACAGCAAAGTAATAAAGCAATGGGCATCATTCAGGAAATGAGTAATACAATTGATGATCTGAGATACTTTTTTCATCCAGTAGAGGAATTAGAGGACTTTATTTTGCACGATGTGCTCGCAAGATGTATGAAGCTGCTGGAACCCACATTAAAGGAAGAGAGTATTATACTGGAAATTAGTGGAGATGAGCAATTGACCATAAAAGGCTATAGCAATGATTATGCCCAGGTAGTTTTGCAGATAATCAATAATAGCCGTGATGCCTTAAGGGAAAAGGAAATACCAGAAAAGAGGATAAGAATAGATATATCAGAAGACGATGGACAATCAAAAGTGGAAATAATTGATAATGGTGGCGGGATAACTGAAGATGTGATCGAGCATGTTTTTGAACCATATTTCACAACACACTTCAAGAGCCCGGGCAGAGGACTTAATCTATATATGTGTAAAATCGTGATCGAAAAAAATATGCATGGCAGCTTAACAGCTGAGAATCGGAAGTCTGGTGCAATATTTACGATCAGGATATAACTGGAGGATGAGATGCAGGAATGCAAACTGAGTATTGCAGAGGAATTCTTATTATTATCATTGGATGATGAAAAGGGTGTAGTGTGCAATCAACCCTTTATGGGGATGGAATTTGGACTTGCTGGCGCTGTTCTGATGGAGCTTGCCTTATTAGGAAAAATAAAAGCAGAGCAAAATAGACTACTTGTGATCGATAATTCTCCCACTGAAAATCAGATATTTGATGATGCTCTGGCAATGATCGCAAATCAGCAAAGTGATGAAGATGCCAAATACTGGGTCTGGAAACTCGGAATCCATATTCAGGAGATCAAAGACTATTTTATTAATCATTTGATCGAATTGGGGATACTGGAAAAGAAAGAAAAGAATATTTTGTGGATATACAAACGGAAATGCTATCCTACGATAGATGATAAGATGGAACGGAGAGAAATTGCCCGTATCCGCTCTATTATTCTGGATAAGGTAGAACCCGTACATCGTGATATTGTGCTGATCAGCCTGATGCGCTCTTGTAATTTAACAAATCAGCTGTTCACTCAGCAGGAACAGGATAAAGCTGGTGAGAAGATAGAGAAAATTGCCCGTAAGGATTTGATAGGACAGGCAGTTTATGAAGCAATTCATGAGATATTGCAAAAATTAAGTGTGCAGCAACTATATTATTAAAATAATAAAAAAGCAAGCCAGGACTTCTGAGCTGTACTCAGGGCAGGAGTTCTGGGCGACAGAGACTGATAGAATACAGGATACAATAACTGGCTGTAGAAGAAGTCTTGACGGAGTACCGTTCAAAACTCCTGACTTAGGTTAGTTGAAATATTTAAAAGAGGTATTTGATGATTAAAAAAGGTTTATTAATTATTATTTTACTGCTGATAGTTACTTCGCTTATGGCAGATCCAAAAATTTATATTGCTTTCTTGTGGCATATGCATCAACCTATATATTACCCAGGTGAAAATGCCCTGGAAACTGATAATGCCGGACATTATGATTATTCGATAGAAGATATTCATAATCAGCGCTGGGGTCCCTATACTACCTGGCCATCAGATGCTGTGTGGATGGGGATCAATGCCGGTTTTGAACATTTTGGCTCTCAAGTTAGCTTTTCTGGCTCTTTGATAGAGAATTTGAATACTTTACAGGCTGGTGGAAACTGGAATTTTTCTAACTGGCAGTCAGGATGGAATGGCATTGCCGGAGAAACAACAAGCCTGGGAAATCCCAGAATGGATATGGTTTCCATTGGCAATTTTCATCCTTTGCTGGGATTGATTGATTACCGCGATATGAGAAGCCAGATCGCTATGCATCGTGACATTGTAAACAGCACCTTTAATGTGAACTCATATTCCCGGGGTATGTTCCCTCCTGAGTGTGCGTTTTCTGAGAGGATAATCCCCGCCCTTGTGGATGAAGGGATTGAATGGGTGCTGATCGATAATATCCATTTTGAGAGAGTTACAAATAATTATCCCTATACTACCGGCAGTAATTTATATGAACCTAATCAAGCAGATGTCCTAGAAGATGATCCTGGTGACTGGCTGCAATTAAACGGCTTGTGGGCAGGTTCACAGGTATCTCTGCAATGGGCTCATCAACCGCACTGGGTAAAATATATTGATCCAGAAACTGGCGAAGAAAGCCAGATCATGGGTGTGCCGGCTTCCCGCTATCTGGGTAATGAAGATGGCAGAGGTGGCTTTGGCGCTTTGCAGTATGATACCGTAATGAGCCAGTTTGAACCTTATAACACTGATGATGACCATCCTATATTAATTGTTCTGCATCATGATGGTGATAATTATGGTGGTGGATCAAATTCCTATTATAATAATAATTTTGCTCAATTTGTAAGCTGGCTGGGAAGTAATTCAGACAGGTTTGTTTGCACTACTATCCAGGATTATCTTGATATGTTCCCTCCCGCAACGGGTGATGTAGTACACGTGGAGCCGGGAAGCTGGAGCGGAGCAGCTAATGGGGACCCGGAATTTAAGAAATGGAACGGTGATCCTTATAATGACTACAGTCCTGACCGCAATAGCTGGGGCATCATCACAGCAGCGAAGAATATAATATTTAATGCCTTAGATAATAATCCCGGAGCACAGCAGGTTCAAGATGCCTGGCGTATGCTGCTTACGGGTGAAACAAGCTGCTACTGGTATTGGGACGGCTCTCAGAATGGTATCTGGGACAGTCATCCTGCCCGGGCAGCCAATATGGCAGTCAATGCAGCCCTGCCCTATGTGAATGGCGCTGCAGATGCCACTCCCCCCACGATCTACCTGCCGCAAAGGGAACCGTATAATCCCGGTGGAACTGAATGGAATGTATCCATGAGCCCTGACTTCACTGTCTGGACTTATGTTTATGACCATAGCGGATTGCAGGATGTGGTTCTCAAATATCGTCTGGATAATGACGGCATAAATGATGATCTCACCAGTGATAATGAGCTTTATGCTGGGGGTGCAGATGTGGGTAACTGGATAGAACTTGCCATGACAGGCCAGGATGAGCCTTCAGAAACAGATCCCCAACCACTCTATAAAGCCATGCATTACGAAGCAGAGATCAGTGAATATAACGAAATCCTGCTGGATTACTATGTGGAAGCTATCGATAATGAAGGCAATGTGCAGAAAAGCGTGATCCAGCACGTATGGATAGGAGATGGCACTGGTGGGGGACAGGGTGGATATGGTTATGTAAGCTGGCTGCCGGTAAGTCCCGCAATGGAAGATTCCATCATTATCACAGTAGCAAACACCAGCATGGGTGCTGCCCTGCATTGGGGAGTTAATGATTTTAATTTGCCAGCAGAAACTTACTGGCCCAACGGAACTGTGCTATATAATAATATTGGACCTGCCTTGGAAACTCCGATGATCGGACCGGATGAGGATGGAAATTTGATCCTTGTATTAGGCCCCTTTGATTCTCCAGTGCAGCAGGTGAATGAAGTAAATTTTGTGATCCACTATTATGACGGTAGTTGGGATAATAATAATGGTAATGATTACACAATAACGATATCTGGTGGTGGAGGTGGTAGTTTTGTGATAGATGGACAATTAGATGCTGGTGTGCAATTGCTGACAGCTAATGATGAACTGGAATTATATGCAGATTTTTCAAGTACAGAGCTTTATGTGGCAGCAACTTCTGCTATGGAATTAGGGGAAGACATATTTATTTTAATAGCAGATAATCCCGGCAATATGGTTTCTGCCCCCTGGGCCAAAAGCGGACAGGTAGCTGACTGGGACGTTTTTCTGGCTGGAGAAAGCACTAATGGCTGGAACGGCTGGTTTGACCAGACAGCTTCTTCACAATCTCAGCAAAGCAGTGTTCTGGAAGGAGTGATCAATCTCAGCCAGTGGAATAATCCAGAATCGCTTTACCTTTGCGTAGCTTCTTATCAAACTCAGGACGGTGGAAGTTTGCAGCAGCAGTCACCAGCAGGTGATGGCAATGGAAATATTGAAAGCACTGAATATATAAATTATCAATTTACAGGATCTCCTTCTTATGGCGATATTGATGGTAATGGGATAGTAGAAAGTTATGATGCTGCTCTGGTACTGCAATACTACGTGGGAATGATCAGCGATTGGGAACCCTGGCAGCTTATTGCAGCTGACGTGGATGGCAATAGCCTCGTGGAAGCCTATGATGCCTCTTTGATCCTGCGCTATGGATTAGAAATAATCGACCATTTCCCGGTTGAGGAATAAAAATATGGATCTTCTGGAATTCCCTAACTGCAAACAATATGATAACGGACGTTTTCGGCTGCCGAATAAAGTCAGAAAGCAATTTGAAAGCTGGCGGGTGAAACAGCTTGTGATCATACCAACGGAAAATAATAAACTCAAACTGATGCCAGCAAGCTGGTGGGAAAGAATGAAAGCTGAAGAAAAAAAAGAAATACCAGTTGATTTCCCAATAAGACCTCAGTCTCTGACAGCAACATTTCTGGAGCTGCATCCAGAATTAATTACATATCTGGGAGCTACAGAAAATCTCCATTTTAAGGCTAAAGAAAAATACTATCTTCTCTGGAATGATGCAACCTATAGTCGCGAAAATGAAATTATGAAAGAGCAAATACATAAAATGTATCATGGAGTAAATAAGTAACAAATCTAAGCCAGTCCGAATAAGCTATTCAACAAAAGTTAGACATGCCTAACATTTTTCTTGACAGTTGTGATTTATCCGTTAAATTAGCGTGTAAAGAACTGGAGGATAGCAATGGATTTTGGCAGACGTTTGCGAAAGCATAGAGGATGTCGGAGATTGCAGAAGCTGAAGAGGCATATGCATGATGGTGAATCCTATCGGATTACTGGATACCGGGGACTGAATTGCTTATTTCGCAAGAAACTGCTAAACCTCGGTCTATTGAGGGGTGAAGATTTCAAGGTGATGGGCAGAGCCCCTATGGGTGACCCTATTGAGATCAAGATCAATGGCTACAGGCTATCTATCAGAGCAGATGAAGCAGATGAACTTATCCTTGAAAAATTAGAAGATGACAAATAACTTAACTATTGGTATTGTAGGAAATCCTAATAGCGGAAAAACAACTGTATTTAATGCTCTCACAAAATCACGACAGGTAGTGGGCAACTGGCCAGGAGTAACCGTTGAGCTCAAAGAAGGTTTCTACAAGTATGGCGATCATCAGGTGAAGGTAATTGATCTGCCTGGTATATACTCTCTGTCCGCTACTTCAGAAGATGAACGCGTAGCTCGTGATTATATCCTTTCTCATCAGGCTGATCTGATCATTCAGGTAGTTGATGCTTCCAATCTGCAAAGAAACCTGTATCTTGCCACGCAAATTTTGGAAATGCAAGTTCCTCTGGTCATCGTATTAAATATGATGGATATTCTGGAAGCCAATAAGCAGCATCTGGAACTTGAGCATTTTCAAAATCATCTCGATTGCCCTGTAATTGAATTAGTTGCCAGTAAAAATAGAGGGATAGATAATTTATTAAAGCAGATAGAACTCACTGCTCATTCACGAAAAGTATCCACCACAAAAGTCCATTATGACAGTATTGTAGAGATGGCAGTTAAGGAATTACTCCCTCTCACTGAACCTTTTGCCGACAAGTATCAGGTTTCAAACCGTTGGCTGGCTCTCCGCTCCCTCGAAGATGAGCAGATAGCTAATAAATATACTGAACATGATCTGGATAAACAGATAGCAGAGCAGGTTCAGCGTATTGAACATCACACCGGAGACCCTATTGACGTAGTGATGGCAGATGGCAGACATGGATTTGTGAAAGGATTGGTGCGAGACACTCTGCACCGCAAATCCACCAATCTTCGTGATCTTACAGATACTATAGATAAATTTGTCCTTAATCGCTATCTGGGCATTCCATTCTTCCTGATCGTGATGATGATGGTCTTTTATCTAACAATGAATGTTGGTGCACCCTTTATCGATTTCTTTGATAGATTTACGGGTACGATATTCGTGGATGGTTTCAGGTCAATTCTGGAAGCACTCTCTTTTCCCAACTGGCTGATCGCTATCCTTGCTGATGGTTTGGGCGGTGGTATCCAGACAGTGTCCACCTTCATACCCCCCATCTTTTTTATTTTCTTATCACTATCGATCCTGGAAGATTCCGGCTATATGTCGCGAGCAGCTTTTGTAATGGATAAATTCATGTTGACCATTGGCTTACCGGGCAAAGCATTTATTCCCATGCTGGTGGGCTTTGGCTGCAACGTGCCGGCTATCATGGCAACGCGTACCCTGGAAAATAACCGTGACCGCATACTTACTATCATCATGAACCCCTTCATGTCCTGTGGTGCCCGCCTGCCGGTATATTCAATCTTTATTGCAGCATTTTTCTCAGAGCGAGCCGGTTTCATGCTATTCTCTATATATCTCACCGGTGTTATTTTAGCTGTTCTCTCCGGTTTGTTATTCAAATCTACTATATTAAAAGGCGAGATTTCCACTTTTGTGATGGAATTACCACCCTATCATATTCCCACCATCAATGGCATTATGATGCATACCTGGCTGAGATTGAAGTCATTTATCCTCCGCGCCGGACAGGTGATCATTATCATTGTGCTGGTGCTCAGTTTCCTTAATTCCATTGGAACTGACGGCTCATTTGGCAATCAGAATTCAGAAAAATCAGTGATCACATATATTGCCAGACAGATAACTCCAATTTTCAGACCTATGGGCATTCAAAACGATAATTATCCCGCAACTGTAGGTTTGATCTCAGGAATATTTGCCAAGGAAGCTGTAATTGGTTCACTGGCAGCCCTATACGGTCAGCAGAAAGAAGCCAGCCAGCCGGAAGAATTCGATTTCTGGCAGGGTATAGCTGATGCCTTTACCGCCATTCCAGCGGGATTTGGCATCATCAAAGAAGAGACTATCAATCAAGGGAAAAATGAACTGATAGGCTTAGTGCAAAAAGGGTTTAAAGGTGACAGGATTGCTGGATTTGCCTTCCTGCTTTTTGTGCTCATCTATGCTCCCTGCGTGGCAGTGATCGGGGTGATCTACCGCGAAACAAACCTGGGCTGGGCAACATTTGTAGTCACATATCTCACAGCTCTTGCCTGGATAGTTGCCACTCTGTATTATCAGATAAACACCTTTATACTGCATCCTGCCAGCTCAAGTATGTGGATAGCTATTTCTATCGTTGCATTTATGTTATTCTATATAGCATTAAAACTAAAACCTTCTAAATTCCTTAAAAAAACCGCTTAATCTTCTACCGGAAAAGAATCTATCATACCCACAGCATATCGCAGGATCAATGAAGCGTCATAAGCTTCTATATACCCATTCCCATCTACATCTGCCCGTCCTTTGACCCAGATTTCCCAGGGCAGCGGAGCTCCCACGGGCTCCAGACCTACAAAGTATTGCAGAATATTAGCAGCATCAAAAGCATTTACTATCTCATCGCTTGTGATATCTCCATAGGCACCATTTCGCAAGAGCAGCATCGAGTTATAAACATTTAATCTGCCGCCAGTTACAGTAGCTCCTTCCAGATCCGGCAGAGGATCTACTCCAGCAAACATCACATCGCGAATGATCAGTGCCAGTTCCCCTGGATCAGATTCATATTCCCGCAAAGTTACTGCAGGCAAAACAGACATCAGATAGCCTACTGCTCCACACACCTGCGGAGATGCCATGGAAGTTCCCGTCTTATAACTATAACCTGCCGTATTAGTATCAGTGGAATACACGCTTGTGCCTGGTGCTCCCAGATCAATTGTAACCAGACCATAACCCGCTGAAGTGTATTTCTGATCATCGTCAGTAGTATTGGTAACAGCTATCATCCACTCGCTCTCGCACGCTGTGGGCACGTCACCAACTTCATCGATATTCCAGCTAACATTAGCCGTAGCTCCAGCACTCAGAATTCCCACCATACCCAGGCTGTCATACATGGCACTCCAGATCGGATAATCTTCCGGCTGACCCTGATTCACACCAAAAGAGGAATTAGTGGCAACCACAAATGCACCTTCAGACCCATCTGTCTCATTATAGCGACTTCGCATTTCCAGCACATAGCCATAAGCTTCCACCACTGTGGCTTCAGATGAGGAAGACCCAGCTACAGGCATCACTTCCGCCTGCCAGTTAACTCCACTTACGCCAATCCCATTATTTCCTATCGCTGCTGCTATACCAGCCACATGCGAACCATGCGAGCCTACACCAGGATTGCCAGTATGATTATAAGCATTCCAGCCGTCATAATCATCTATATAACCATTACCATCATCATCTATTTGATTTCCGGGTATTTCCAGTTCATTTTTATAAAAATTCAAATCAGGATGGGTCAGATATGTGCCATTATCCACGATTGCCAGCACTATTGTTTCTCCATTTGCAGTAATTCCTCCTGACTCAATATCCCAGGCTGAGGGAGTATCGATATCAGCATCAGTCACTCCGCCGCTTTGACCCGTGTTATGATGACACCATTGCTGATCAAAAAACTCATCATCAGGAATTGTTTCACGCAATTCCAGCCTGTGATTGAGCTGAGCAAATTTCACTTCAGGATATTTTTTTAATCTGACAATTGCCTCATTTTCACTGATATTATTACCAATTTCGCATAACCAGATAGAAAGCCGTCTGGAGAGCTGGTGAACAGCAGTAAGTTCTTCCAGTTTAAATATCTCTGTCTGACGACTATCGCTGACATCTTTATTAAATTGCACCATGATTTGACGGGGAACATATTCCTCTGCAATTAAAGCCAGAAATATGATCAGTAACACTAATATTATACATATCTTTTTCATCTTAACTCCCCAGAATTCTCTGATTCTATTTGATGACTAAATTTAATAATGCTCCCAAATTCTATCAAGTATAAATTATCTTTACATGCATATATCTCCCCATTTCCCGCCAATAACCCAATCACGCAGCCGAGTAACTTAGCACTATCTAACAAAATAATGTCAGATAGTGCTATGTTGTTCTTGTTCATTTTCACTTATGGGTTAATTTATAGGCGGGGGATGCCAAATCTGGTATTAAAAAATTAGTTTTAAGTAAAGTGGTAACATGAAAAAGGGAAAAAAGTAGGATAATTGAACAATATAAAAAAAGTGATTTTGCTGATCCTGCTGGCATCATGTTTTGTGATGCTGGCTGATGATGGGTATATATTAAAGAGTATCGGATTTGAGGGGAATAGTGCCTTATCATCGGGAGCTTTGAAGAAGAATCTGAATTTGACGGCTCAGAGTCTAGGTGACAGGTTATTTTTCTGGAGAGCTCAGCCTTATTTTAATGAGATCTATTTGGAAGAGGATATTAAGCAGATAACTGTGCAATATCAGCAGTCGGGATTTCTGAAGGTTGAGGTAAATGTTGAGCCTGAGATCAATGAAAAAGCAAAAAAAATTAAGATCAAATTTATTATACATGAAAATCAGCCGGTATTGATAGGAAAAATCAGCTATAATATAGAAGCGGATGGTTCAGAGAATAAGGTGATCGTACAATCACTGCTTGATGAACTTTCTGTTGAGCTTTTAGCACAGCAAGGTGATTGCTTTCAAGATAATAATATCAATAGCAGCGTTAAACAGATCGATCGCATTTTGAGGAATAACGGATTTCCTGAGCCGGAAACTGATTTTACCATAGAATTATCTGAGAATAAAAGGTTTGCAGATATAATATATCGCGTAAATGCTGGTGAGTTGTGTAATTTTGGTGAGATAATGGTGCTGGGCAATGAGAAGCTGGCGGAAGCGGTAATACTCAAGCAGATCACATTCTCTGAAAATGAAAGCTATGATCAGCGCAAAACTCAAAAGACCCAGCAGCGGATCCAGAATCTAGGGATGTTCCAGTTCGTGACAATAAAATCAATGCTGAATGAAATAGAAAATAATAAGGTGCCCATGGTAATACTGGTGAAGGAATTGCCTTACTGGTCGGTGAAAACGGGAGTTGGTTATGGACTTGAAGATAGATTCCGGCTATCTGTGAGAGTGGAAAAGCTGGGATTTCTGGGTGGAGCAAGACGGGCATCGCTTTATGCGAAATATTCATATCTTGAGCCTTATCATCTTAGTTTGGATGTCACTCAACCTTCCTTTATCAATCCTCGGGGCAGCATCAGCATCAATCCCTTTTTGATCAAAGAACATGAGGAATCTTATGATCTCCAGAAATATGGATTCAGCACAACCTTGAGACAAAATTTAACTAATATCACCAATACCTTCATCAAGTATAAATTTGAGCGGGATATTCTGCAGATCAATAGTGATATTACAGATGAATTACTGGGTGTAGTCCAGGATAATTACAATAAATCGAGCATTTCAGCAGGTATATCAATAGATGATTCCAGTCCTTCTTTTTCACCTCTAAGAGGTTATACGGCATCATTTGTGACAACTCTATCCGGGCTTAGCCTGGGCAGTGAATATCATTATCTGCAGAGCTTGATAGATTTGAGAAAATATAATGAGATATTTGCCGGTGCTGTGCTGGCAGGAAAAGTGAAAGCAGGAATTATGAAACCCATCTGGGGAGATGCAACCACACCAATAGATGAGCGTTTTTTTGCTGGAGGCAGCAATTCCATCCGAGGCTGGGCACGTGGAGAGATAGGACCTCAAAGCATTGAAGGAATAGCGCTGGGAGGAGAAAGTTATCTGGAATTCTCCGCGGAATGGAGACAGCATCTCTGGCGAATGCTTTCTGGTGTCATGTTTTGCGATGCCGGAAACGTGTGGGCAGGATATGATGAATATGATCTGAATGACATTAAATATTCTGCTGGATTGGGTATCAGGATAGATACTCCCATTGGACCAATACGTTTTGATGCAGCACAGCCATTAGGGAGTGCTGATAAGCAGATTCAGCTTCATTTGAATATCGGGCAGGCATTCTGATGCGCAGGATATTAAAAATTACGGGTAGGACTTTACTGATAATATTTGTAATATTAGTGATAGTTGTGATCCTTATCCAGACACGACCAGTAAAGAACCTGATCACTGATCTGATAATGACAAATGTAAATGGCCAGCTGCAGAACGCGGAGCTTAATATCCAGAGGATAGAGATGAATTATCTCAGTTCTCTTTCCCTGCAAGGTGTTAGTATCAGCCAAAATGGGGAGAATATCCTGAGTCTGAAGGAATTCAGTATCCATTATTCGCTGAAAGGAATTTTGTCCAAACGGATAACAATAAGCGGGATATTATTTGATGAACTTGATCTGGTCTTGCAGCAAAATGCTGAAGGCAAATGGAATGTGATGTCAATTCTGCCGGCAGCAGATAAAAAAGTGAAACCGGAAAAAGAAACTAAAAATTCTAACTGGGTAATTGAATTGGATGATTTCAGCTTAAGAAATAGTGAGATCAAGATAAATTCTTCTCGCATATCTGAAATTATGCTGCATTTTGCTGGAAAATATTCTGGAGCGGAAAGCTACATCAATCTGGATAAATTCAGTTTTAATAGTCAGGGTCCTGATCTTAAGTTAGAAAATCTGGATTTGATGGCGCGACTGAATGAAAATAAATTCATATTGGATAATATGCAGATCAGGACAACCGAAAACCTGATAACTCTGGGAGCTGAAATTGATCTTGATGATCCGGAAAATGGATATCTTGATCTTAATAGTGACTCTTTGAATTTAACAGAATTCTCTGGGTTTATTCAGCAGGAAGATATCAAAATGTTACCAGAAATTGATCTTGGACTAACGCTTAAGAACCAGAACGCGAATTTTAAGATGGAAATGAATGAAGCGGGTCAGAAATTAAATGTGAAGGGAACAGTGAGTTCTGTATTTGGAAGTCCAGATTATAGACTGAAACTGGCTTTAGAGCATTTGGATGGAGATCACTGGCTGGCAGATCCTCAATATGACTCAGATATCAATCTGAATTTAACCGTAAATGGAAAAGGGATTGAGCCTGGTAAAGCAGAAATAGATATCCGGCTTAATGTGAAACCCAGTTATATGGGAGACCGCAAAGTAAACGCGATAGCTTTGACGGGACATAAATCAGGGAGTTCAGCAGATTTTGATACAAATATCTGGGGAGATTTTGGCAGGATTGATGTATCGGGAACAGCGGAAGATATTTTTAATGAAGTCAGCTACCATCTGCAGGGTGATCTGAAAGGTATTGACCTGGCAGAATTAGTTATGAATGATTCACTGCATTCTGATCTGAATCTGGGATTTGAAGTAACAGGGAAAGGAAGTGATCCTGAGTTTTTAACTGCTGATCTGAAAGTTAATGGTGAACATTCAGAGATAATGGGAATGGATGTAAATACGATAAAGGCAGATATTCATTATGAAAAAGGTGAATATATTGTCGAATACCTGCAGGTGTTGAATCCTGCTGCTAAGCTTGTACTGAAAGCTGATGGTAATATAAAGGGTGAACAAAATCTTGATTTTCACCTGTTTGTGATTGATTTACAGTCTATGAGCAAGTTAATAAATGCTGAAATTCTGGATGGTAGCGGAGATATTAAGGGTAAGATCAAATTAAATGATAAAAGTTATAAGGCGAAAGTCACTTTGAGAATGATGGATCTGCTTTATAATGAGTTTTCACTGAGAGAAATTTCAGGTGAGATAGATTTAGATAGTGATCTGAAAAACATTATTGATGCCAATTTAGACTTGAAAGATTTCAAGTCTGGAGACCTTGCTGTTGATAGTATCAATCTGCATAGTACTGGAGATGAAAAGCAGCAGAATATTGAGCTCGATGCCGGTGCAGAAAGACTAATAGTTCATCTGGAATCAGGGGTGTTTATAGATTCAGTGATAACTATAGAATTGCCCGTTATTAATGTGGAATATGATGGTCTTCAAGTAAACACTGAGCATTCAAATACCAAGATATTGATTGGTGATGAATATTACCAGATAGATGATCTGCAATTGGCTGTCGGTAAGGGAAGTTTGATGGTTGATGGCACTATTGCACCAGCAGGCACACAGCATTTATCCCTTGAGATACATGATTTTGATTTGGAACTCTTGAATAGTTTGGGATTAGTGTCATCTCAAATCGCAGGTATTTTTAACTTGAAAGCAGAGGTTGGAGGAAATATAAGTCAGCCGGATATCTCAGCTGAGATACAAATTGAGAATGTAGGTTGGGATGAAATTCAACCTGGGAATATACAGATTAATGCTGATCTGAAAGATAATCGGGCAGACATTGTTTTCATTTTGGATAAGGATATGAAAGAGCTTATTAGTGGTTCTGCTAAGATTCCCATGTACTTAAATTCTGAGAATAAAAAATTAATCCCATCCAACGAGCAGATGGAAGCTGATTTACTTGTATCAGATTTTGATATCAGTTTCCTGCAGGAATCATTTAAGCAGATAAAAGAGCTTAATGGATTATTGGGCGTGGATCTGCATTTGAGAAATAATCTGTCTTACCCGGTATTAAACGGGAATATCAGGCTTATACAGGGAAACGTATCCATACCACAATATGGGATAACCTATCCGGAAATCCGCTTGAAAGCAGCTTTCCATCAACGCAATTTAGAGCTGGAAGAATTATATTTAGCTGGTAAAGAGGGATATTTGAAGTTCTCAGGAGAAGCTGAAGTTGAAAGTCCTCTTTCAGAAGGTATCAAAAGCATTGATCTGAGATTGTTGGCTGATAATTTCAGTATAGCAGATAAACGCGAATTGCAGGTGAAACTTAATTCAGATATAAAACTTACTGGTTCACCGGATAAATTGTTTTATAGCGGGTATCTAAATATTCCCAAGGCAGTAATTGATCTGGATGCCCTACCCGGTGGCAGTAAAAGTAAGGTGGACAGTAATTCACCCCTGCTGGTGAAAGCTGGTCAAAAAAATACTGATGAAACCGCTATTCCTGTAAAGATAAAAACGAAAGCTCAACCTGATCTGATCAAGAGCTTAACAGGTGAAATGAAGATAACTATCCCCAGAAACACCTGGATACGTAAAAAGGATATGAATGTTGAAATATCCGGAGACTTGCGGGTTATCAAAAAAAGTAAGTATTTTGAGATATATGGGACAGTGAGTACTCTGCGAGGCAAATATGAGCTTTATGGCAAAAAGTTTGATCTTAAGGGTGGAACAATTACCTTTAATGGCGGGTCAGAATTAAATCCAATACTTGATTTGAAAATCAATCACATTTTCAGGGATATATACCGGAATAAGCGAACACTGAAGCTGCAGATAACGGGAGATGTAAAAAACCCTGTCATAAGTTTTCATCTGGATGATGAAGAGATCAGTGAGAGTGATGCAGTATCATATCTTTTATTTGGAAGAAGCAATAGTGAGATCAGCCAGGGAGAGAAATCTGAAGTTGCACGGCAGACAGAATCTGATCTGGCATTGAGCATGCTTTCCAAGACGATTGGTAATAAACTTGCTGGTGAAATAGGCAAGAAACTTAATCTGGATGTGATAGAATTTTCTGGAGGAGATAACTGGAAACAGGCAGCAATTGTGGTGGGGAAGTACATCACAAATGATCTATTCATAAATTACAAAAAAGAGTTCTCACTTAACCAGTCTTCTGAGATAGTGCCTGATGAGGTATCTTTGGAATATGAGATGAATAAATATATTTCTGTACAGGCAACCAGAGGGGATGAAAAATCGACTGGTGTAGATGTATTCTGGAAATTCAAACTTAAATAGGAGGAACAATGAAAGCTAAAACCATAATTATCTTAGTGCTGATAGCATTATTTTTGATTATTCTTTTTCAAAACACCCAGGTAGTGGAACTGCGACTGCTTTTCTGGACGATCAGTATGTCCAGAATAATATTATTCCCGCTAACACTGCTGGTGGGTATCATCATCGGCTTTGTGTTGGGGCGTTATGGGAAAAAGGAAAAACCTGTCAGCTCAGGGATAGAATAATAACCATTTCTAAGGAGTAAGCACCATTTGCCAGATTTTATATTTGATGAATTCAAGTTGAACAGGAGTTACATTATAAATGCGTAAGTAGAAAATATGCTCAAACAAGCCACAGGTAACCCACAGGGAGGGTACAGGGGCAGTGCTGCAATTAATAATATAATCTTAACTTCTTTATTTTCAGGGAATAATGAGACTGAATAGCAAAAAAGAGTACCAATGACGGGTTAAAATCAATTACAGGAAGGAAAAAGATCAGAAACGGGACAAACGGATAAATAAAAGCCGGTATAGATGATACCGGCTTTATATTTTATCAATCTACTAATCGATTAGTGTTTGTGGGTAACTGCTTTCACGCAATCACCACTAAATTTGCTGCGTTCAAAGTAGTTAGTGTGGAGAAGTTTGTGAGCCTTGGGAGAATTTGGTTCACCGAGGAAATCAGCATAAGCTTTCATTACTTCTGAATTTGAGTGTGAAGTCCGCTTTGCCAGACCAGCATCTTCCTTATAAAGACTCTGTCCACGACGGGCACGGTCAGCAATACTAGAGCCAAAAGGCTGTCCACCGCCACCAACACATCCACCGGGACATGCCATGATCTCGACAAAGTGGAATACTTCACCAGCAACAATGCGTTCCATAAGTTTACGAGCATTACCCAAGCCATGAGCAACAGCAACGTGGAGCGGTAATTCACCGCCACCAGCGAGAGGAACCACAAGGTCAGCTTCTTTGATACCAGCCATTCCACGAACAGGCATCAGATTAAGATCAGCCATTTCAGTTCCTGAAAGTACTGCATAAGCTGTTCTTACAGCAGCTTCCATCACACCACCAGTAGCACCAAAGATAGTGGCAGCACCAGTATATTCACCAAGAAGGTTATCAGCTTTTTCTTCCGGGAGGTTTTTGAAATCAAGACCAGCTTCTTCTACCATGCGGATAAGTTCACGTGTGGTGAGTACATAATCCACATCCTGATATCCGCTATCGTTCATTTCAGGGCGTTGAGCTTCAAACTTTTTGGCTGTGCAAGGCATTATTGAGACACATACTATTTTAGAAGGATCAATACCTTCTTTTTCAGCAAAGTAAGTTTTTACCATAGTACCAAACATCTGCTGAGGTGATTTACAGGTAGAAACGTTTTCCGCTACGCAGGGGAAATATGTTTCCATGAATTTGATCCAGCCAGGTGAGCAGGAAGTGATCACTGGTAATTTACCACCGGTTTTAACGCGGTTAATAAGTTCAGTGCCTTCTTCCATAATGGTAAGATCGGCAGAAAAATTAGTATCAAATACACGGTCAAAACCCATCCGACGAAGAGCTGCGTACATCTTACCCACAGTAACCTCTTCAGGGTTCATCCCGAATTCTTCACCGAGAGTAGCACGTACAGCAGGAGCTTCCTGAACAACTACGTATTTTTCTGGATCTAAAAGTGCATCCCATACTTCATCAATATGAGTTCTCTCGCGCAATGCACCCACTGGACAATATACGGTACATTGACCGCAATTAACGCAGGGGCTGTTTGCCATACCCTTATCAAAGGAAGTAGTGATAGTAGTTTCAAAGCCACGACCATCAAGAGTAAGAGCAAAAACTGTCTGAGTTTCAGCGCAAACTGTTATACAGCGACCGCAATTGATACATTTATTAGGATCACGAATAATTGAGGGGCTGGTATAATCAACTGGTTTTTTAACCAGCAGAGACGGGAGCTCAGAAGTCTGAATTCCCAGATGATATGCCATATCCTGCAGTTCGCATTTATTATTTTGCACGCATGTGGGGCAAACCACATCATGATTGCTTAAGATCATTTCCACAAGGGTTTTTCTTAAGCCTCTAAGTTTGTGACTATTAGTAGTAACCTTCATATCTTCCCAAACGGGAGTACAGCAGGCACGCTTGATAGGTGATTTTTCTATTTCCACTACGCATACGCCGCAATTTGCTGTGGGCGGCAGGTCCGGGTGATAACATAAAGTTGGAATATTCTTTTCTGCTTTTTTGGCAGCAGAGATGATTGTAGTCCCTTCGGGAACCTGAACCTCAATACCATCTACTGTGAGGTTTATCATCTTAGACATATTTTCCTCCATTTCTATTTTTTTATTTTAATTTTTTAGTAAAATCTGCTCTAAAATGTTCCAGAGCACTCTTCACAGGCATCACAAGGCTTTGACCCAAAGCGCAGAAAGATGTATGGAACATGGTATCTGCGATAACTATCATGTTATCAAAATCTTTTTCTGTTCCTTCACCTTTTCTGATCTTAGAGATCAATTGATAAAGCATCTCATTTCCATTAGCACACGGTGAGCACTTGCCACAGCTTTCATGACGGAAAAATCTGATCACTGAATAAAGCAATTCTACTATATCTGCTCTTTCATCCATCACCAGAATGGCACCTGATCCCAGAACAGCTGCATATTCACGCAGGCTGTTATAGTCCATGTTCACATCAAGGCGTTCCGCTGGAAGAAATACTCCAGCAGCTCCACCAACCAGAGCAGCCTTAAACTGATGCCCTTCTTTTATTCCACCGCCAAATTCGTCAATAATTGTTCTCAATGAAGTTCCCATATCCACTTCACAGAGTCCTGGCAGATTCACGTCACCCATGATAGTGAAAACCTTTGTGCCATTACAACCTTCCGGTCCATAATCGGCAAACCATTCAGCTCCATTAGTAATGATGCCGGGAACATTGGCAATAGTTTCCACATTATTCACAACTGTAGGTAATTTCCATGCACCTTCCACTCCTGGGAATGGTGGTTTACTGCGAGGGTTACCGCGATTGCCTTCCATACTTTCTATAAGTGCTGTTTCTTCTCCACAAACATAAGCTCCAGCACCGATTTTAATATAAATATCAAGATCAAAACCGCTTTCAAAGATATTCTTACCCAAAAGACCATATTCATAGGCATCTTTGATAGCTATTTCCAGTCTACTAATGCAAAGTTTATATTCACCACGAATATAAATATATGCTTTAGTGGCTCCTACTGCAAAAGATGATATCATTACACCTTCCAGCAGTTTGTGAGGATCTCCTTCCATGATCAACCGGTCTTTAAAAGTTCCCGGTTCACCTTCATCGGCATTGATCACAAATAATTTCTGCTTCCCCTGAATAGGAGCAGTGAAAGACCATTTGAGACCTGTTGGAAAACCTGCTCCACCACGACCACGCAAGCCAGAGGCTTTCACTTCATCAACTATCTGTTCGGGCTTCATATTCAGCAGGGCTTTTTCCCAGGCTTCATAACCACCAACAGCCAGATAGTCATTTATATCTTCTGGATTGATCTTACCGGAATTTTCCAGTACTATCCTGTTTTTATAATTGAAATCATAATGTTTTTTAAGAGGAGCTTTAAGGGTTAAGCGACTAACCGGACGTCCCTTCAAAAAGTGTTCGGTCACTATTTCAGAAATGTCTTCTTTCTGCAGGTTCACATAAGTGATCTGATCAGGATATACCGTCATACTCACACCAGTACCGAAAAGTCCCAAAGTACCGGTTTCCAGAATATTTATCTCATCTGAGAGATTATTTTTCTGTAATTCGCTGCGTAATAACGCTTCTAATTCTTTAACGCCTGCGGACAGGGAGGTGTCATCGATACCGATAAGAACATGACTGCGATAAAATTTCATTATTCGCCTCCCTTATATGATTTAATTATTTTTTCCAGTTTTTCTTCTGTAAGATCACCATATACATCTTCATTTATCATCATTACCGGGGCATTACCACACACACCCAAACAGGCACATAATTCCAGTGTAAACAGCCCGTCGGTAGTGGTTTCACCTATTTTTACATTCAATAATTCTGCCAGTTTGATAAGCATATTTTCGGAACCACGATGAAAGCATGGTGGGGATTCACATAATCTGATTATGTTCTTACCGCGAGGTTTAGTGCTGAACATGGTATAAAAGGTCAGCACACCGAAAATATGGGAAGGTTGAATGTTAAGATATTCTGCCACCTGATGCACTGTTTCTTCTGAGATATAGTGCTGGGGGTCAATATCCTGGATCTCATGCAATATATAGATGAGATTCTCTTTTTCCGGAGTATATTTACCGAAAATCTGTTCGTACATAATTAATCTCCGATTATTTTTTTATTTGTCTGTGGATACCACATAGTCATTTACTACCCGACCATTAACTATGTGTTCTGCCACGACTTTTCTTGCTTTGGCAATATCCATATTACCATACGTTATCGCAGGTTTGCCACTCTCAATTACATCTACTACGGGTTCCATTGATGATAATCCTTTTTCACCTGTCTGGGTCACAATGACATCTTTGATACCACGCTGGGTTACTTCATCAAGGATAGCTTTCATCACATCACGAGCTCCCATTGCTATCCCGGAAGTTCCCATTCCAACCACAACTTTAAAACGATAGTCACTGTCACGTAACTTCATATCCTGTTGTGCCTTCTCCCGGATTTTTCTTAATTCATCCAGTGTCTTCATAAATCCTCCTGATTTATTTATTTTATTGAATATTTTTATACTATGAACTATATATCTAATAGACAAACCAATCGTCTAAATATTTGGCAGACATCAATCTATAATTCTTTCTTTCAGTTAAAACTCCTTTACACTTCTATCACTATTTTATTAAAATCCAATACCGAAAAGCAGAATTTTACCGTCAAGTGAAAAAATTTATAACCTACAAATTTTATATGAAATTTATTTCACGGTCAGAGTATAGATATAATTTTGGTGATGGTTATTCAAAAAATGAATTGCTTTAATTACATAATAGTTGCCTGATAACGTGCATTGATTTGAATTGACTCACTAAAGACGAGGTAATTATGGATGAGATAAGGGCATTAAAGGAAATTAAGAAATACCACAATGGCAGGTTTGAAATGCTTACCGATCTTGTGGTGCGTGAAATATCTTTCACCATGAATGTGAATAATTGCAGACTGGTAGCAATAGCCTGCTTGCCAGAAAATTTACCGGCTCTGGCATTAGGATTTTTGTTTTCAGAAGGGTTGCTGCTAAATCAAAAAGAAATACTTGATAGTGAATATTTTCCAGCAGAAAACCTGATCAATTTTAAACTGGATATCCCAGAAGAGAGAATACAAAACTTCTTTCTGACTGGGGAAAAAACTTCTGGTTGCGGTTCTACATTATCCTCTGCCCTATCGGGGACCAAAAAGGCTTTCTCTGAGATGAAAATTGAGGCTGAAAATATTTTACAGCAGATGCGCAAATTTCAGCAGGAATCTGCTCTATTCAAGCAAACTGGAGGAGTACATAGTGCCGGGCTTGTGAAAGATGATGAGATTGTGTATTATGCAGAGGATATAGGCAGACATAATGCTGTGGATAAAGTGGCTGGCATGGCTCTGATGAGCCAGAGTGATTTGACGAGTTATTATCTGATCTGCAGTGGCAGGATATCATCCGAAATCGTCAAGAAATGCGTAAGACTTGGTATTCCGCTCATTGTATCACAATCAGCAGTAACTTCTGAGGCTATACGTCTGGGTTGGGAATATAAAACTTTTCTAATGGGTTTTACCCGGGGTAGAAGATTTAATCTTTATACTGGGATTGAAGAGGATATTTTTTAGACTATTTTCTGCAGATCTCTTTGAGTATTAATATTATAGAAATTATTTATATATCTGGTTTCGAAATCAAGAAAGCCAGCTTTTGATCTGGCATAAAAACTACGCACAGAATAATTACCCTTTTTTAGACATTCTTCCAGAAACGGCAGATTTGCCGTGGAATAAATAGCATGTAACGGTTCGATTCCTTCAGCATGTTTAGGAACCAGGATATCTAACATACTGTTTCGATATACAGCAATCTGGCGAAGTATCACATTTGCGTTCAGATAGGGCATATCGCAGGCGAACACAAAAACTGCATCAGTGTGAGCATATTTCATGGCAGCATGAATTCCTCCCAGAGGACCACAATTGATAAATTCATCTTTCACAATCTGCAGAGAGGGAAATCTGCTTATAATTGCTTCTTTACTGGTAGAGATAATAATATTTTCAAAGATGCTCTCCAAAAGCGTCACCTGTTTATCGATCAGGTAATTCCCCTGGATCTTGATCAGAGATTTCTCCCGCTGGATCCTGGTATTTTTTCCACCAGCAAGAATTACTGCGGTTATATTTTTTATTTTCATAATAAAATCAATACTGCCCCGAATTTTCGAGGCAGTATTAAGTTTTATATCTTACTTAGATTTTTTAACGTAAATCCACCAGTAAACCATAGCACACAAAATTCCACCACCTACAAAGTTACCAAGAGTAACTGAAATCAGGTTCTCAGTAAAGAATGTACCCCAGTTAAGTTTAGCTAAAAGATCAGCAGACTTTCCTGAAGCTTCTACAGCTTTTGGAAATGATTGAGAGAAGATACCGGCAGGGATAAAATACATATTCGCGATAGCATGCTCAAATCCAGAAGTTACAAAAGCCATGATCGGGAAGAAGATAGCAAAAATTTTTCCGCCAATATCTTTGGCAGCAACAGCCATCATAACAGCGAGGCATACCAGCCAGTTACAACCAATAGCTCTAAAGAAATACATCAAGTTATGAGAAGCTCCACCATCTACAGTAGCAGCAACTTTGCCATAAGCGATATTAATAGCTGATCCACCAACATCACCACCGGTTAAACCACTCATTTGAGCAATCATCCAGGCAAGGAATATAGAACCTACAATGTTTCCAAAATAAACAATAACCCAGTTACGCAGAAGCTGACCGAGCGTGATGTCCTTATTCATTAAACCAATCATCATCAGGTTATTACCAGTCCAAAGTTCTGAACCAGGAATTATAACGAGCATAAGCCCCACTGAGAATACAGCACCGATGAAGAATTTCTTCAGCCCGAATAAAGCTGTTGTTCCACCAATAGTCCAGCCAGTACCCACAACAGTGGCAAGATGAGCAGCGAAACCGATGAATACTCCAGCTAAAATACCGAGTACAAACAGTTTGATAATGCTGTTACCAGCCTTTGCCTTGCTTACCCCAATAAACGCATTGGATAATTCTTTGGGTGTTAAAAAATTATTCATTCTTTTTCTCCTTTTCTTCCTTTTCTATTTTTTTTTAGGAAATTTTTCTTATTTTTGCAGCGCAAACTTTATATTCCGGTATCTTGGCAATTGGGTCAATTGCCGGATTGGTAAGACGATTTGCAGGTGATTCTTTATAATGGAAAGGAATGAAGATCACACCTGTGGAAATACGTTTGGTAACGAAAGCAGGAGCTGTGATCTCCCCTCTACGGGTAGCAATTGCAATAACTTCGCTATTACCAATGCCCATTCTTTCTGCATCTTCCACAGAGATCATCACCATTGGACCTGCCAGGTTATTTAATCCCTGAGTCTTTCGGCTCATGGTTCCTGTATGGAATTGCTGCAATACTCTACCAGTAGTAAGGATCAGTGGATATTCTTCATCAGGTAATTCATCCGGCTCTTTAAATGCTATTGGGCTGAGCAGACCTTTACCTCTGGCAAATTTATCCTTATGTAAATATGGCGTGCCAGGATGTTCTGTATTAGGACAGGGCCACTGTAAACCAAATCTGCCAACTCTATCCCAGGTGATGCCACCATATTGAGGAGTGAGCTGGTTGATCTCGTCTGTGATGTCCCTGACGCTTTGATAATTCCAGTCTGAACCCATAGCATTAGCTATCAATTGAATGATTTCCCAGTCATTTTTCACACCTTGCGGTGGTTCGATGATCTTATTTATCCGCTGCACTCTTCTTTCAGTATTAGTGAAGTGCCCATCTTTTTCTGCATAAGCAGCAGCAGGCAGTATCACATCAGCATATTCAGCAGTTTCTGTGATGAACATATCCTGCACGACCATGAAATCTACTCTTTCAAAGGCTTTGATCACATGAGTCTGATCAGGATCGGAAAGGAAAGGATTTTCACCCATCACATAGATAGCTTTCACTGTGCCATCATAAGCACCATCGATCATTTCTGTGATTGTGATACCTACTTTATTATCCAGTTTACAATTCCAGGCTTTTTCAAATTTCTCCTGTATAGCCGGTAATGTAACATTCTGATAGCCGGGATATACATTGGGAAGTCCACCCATATCGCAGGCACCCTGCACATTGGATTGACCACGCAGAGGATTTACGCCACCGCCTTCTACACCCAGGTTACCGCAAATCATTTGCAGATTGGCAGTTGTCCAGACATTATCTCTACCCGTAGTATGCTGAGTGATACCCATAGCATAAAAGAGAGAAGCTGTTTTTGCCTGTCCAAACAATTTAGCAATAGCACGCAGAGTATCGGCTTTTACGCCGGAAATTTTCTCTACATTTTCTGGAGAATTTCTATCGAGCATAATTTCAGCTTTGAATTCCTCAAAACCTTCCAGACGATTGGCAACATATTCCTTATCTTCCCAGCCATTTTTCAATATTTCCTGCATCATACAGTTCATCACAGCAACGTCAGTTCCCGGACGATGAGCAGCATAAATTTCAGCATAATCAGCCATGACGATCTTTTTAGGATCAATTACGATAAGCTTGGAATTGCCATCTCGCACTGCCTGCTTAATACGGGCAGAAATTACGGGATGAGCAGCTGAAGTATCAGAACCGATAATCAAAATCACATCTGCTTTCTTGATTCCGGCAATATCATTTGTCATAGCACCACTACCTAATGAAGCAGCCAGACCGGCTACTGTAGAGCTATGTCAGAGACGGGCACAATGATCTACGTTGTTTGTGCCTACCTCCTTTCTGATTAATTTCTGAAACGCAAAATTCTCTTCATTTGTTACTTTCGCAGATGCCAGACCCACGATAGAATCACTACCAAATTCTTTTTTTATAGATGTAAATTTGCTGGCAACCAGAGCAATAGCTTCTTCCCAGCTTGCTTCTCTGAACTTGCCATCTTCTTTGATCAGCGGTGAGGTAATTCTTTCTTCACTTTGCACAAAATCAAAACCATAGCGACCTTTCACGCAGAGCATGCCATTATTTGTTGGTGAGTCTTCCACGCCGGTAATTCGGACTATTTTATCCTGAGTGCGATCAATATGAATTTCCAGGCGACAGCCTACTCCGCAGTAAGGGCACACGGTTTCGACTTTATCCAGCTCCCAGGTTCTGCCGGCTCCAATCGCTCTTTTATCAATAATACAGCCAACCGGACATAATTGAACACATTCTCCACATTGCACGCAAGTAGATGAACCCATGGGCAGATCAGTGTCAAATACTATCTTGGTTTCATAACCGCGATTACCATAATTGAGCACTTCATTGACTACTGTGTGGTTACACCCTACAATACATCTGCCGCAATTGATACATTTTGAGCGGTCAACTACTATAAATTCACTGGAATCATCGATTTCGTAATCATCATCATAAAGATCAAAACTCGATTTGGTGATGCCCAGATAATAGGCAGCATCCTGCAATTCACAATTGCCATTCTGTTCACAGGCAAGACAATCATGTCTTCCTGAAGAAAGTGCCAGATCAATCACTAATCTTTGAGCATCCATAACCTGTTCAGAATTAGTGAATACTTTCATACCATCGGTTACGGGCAGATTACAGGAAGTTTTAAGTCCCGGTGTTCCTTCCACTTCAACTACGCAAGCACGACATTTGGCTGCTTTACCTGTTTTCTCATGAAAACACAGGTGAGGAATATAGATATTATTCCTTAATGCAACCTGCAGAACCTGCTCTCCCGGAGAAGCTTCATAAGCTTTTCCATTTAGATAAACTATCATATAGCTATCCTCCAGTATATTTTTATCATTTCATTCTTGCTAAAAAATCTTCTCTGAAATTATTAATTGCGCTGCTGATGGGCATGCAGGGAGATTGTCCCAGGGCACAGAACGATGCTTTAAACATTCCATCTGAGATGCGGATCATTTCATCAAGATCAGATTCTTTGCCCTTGCCGTTACGGATACCGTCTATCAATTTAAACAGCAGGTTAGTGCCCTTGGCACAGGGAATACACTTGCCGCAGGATTCATGCCGGAAGAAACGCAATACGCTCCACAGCATGTCAACCATATCAGCAGAATGGCTCATCACCAGTATGGCTCCAGAACCAAGCACTGCAGCATATTCTTTAAGAGAATTATAATCCATATTCACATCCAGACGCTGATCATTCAAAAATACGCCTGCTGCTCCGCCTACAAGTGCTGCCTTAAAGGTTTTACCTTCTTTCATACCACCGGCATACTGCTGGATAATTGTCCGCAGAGTGGTGCCCATATCAACTTCACACAAACCAGGAAGCCGTACATCACCCATGATCGTATATACCTTAGTTCCAGTACATCCATCCACACCATGATCTGCATACCAGGCAGCTCCATTAGTAATAATTGCTGGAACATTTGCCAATGTCTCCACATTATTGACGACTGTAGGCATCTGCCAGGCTCCAGCTACTCCAGGGAATGGTGGTTTACTGCGAGGAGTTCCACGATTACCTTCCATTGATTCGATCAAGGCTGTTTCTTCTCCACACACATAAGCTCCGGCACCGATCTTAATAAATATATCCAGATCAAAACCGCTGCCAAAGATATTTTCTCCTAATATCCCATAATCCCGTGCCTGCTCAATAGCTTTTTCCAGACGGGAAATACATAATTTATATTCACCGCGAATATAGATATATCCCTTGCTAGCACCAATAGCATAAGCGCACAGCATCACGCCTTCCAGTAATTTATGCGGATCGCCTTCCATGATCAGCCGGTCTTTAAATGTTCCCGGCTCGCCTTCATCGGCATTCACAACCACATATTTCTGCTTTCCCTTGATAGGTGCCGTGAAGCTCCACTTAAGTCCAGCAGGAAATCCTGCTCCACCACGACCCCGCAATCCCGAAGCTTTCACTTCTTCCAGAACTTCCCCAGGCTGCATACTGGTGAGAGCTTTTTCCCAGGCTTCATAACCACCTACTCCCAGATATTCATCAATATTCTCGGGATCGATCACGCCGGAATTGGCTAGTACGATTCTACGCTTATAATTAAAGTCATATTGCCGTAACTGAGTACTATCCAATATCAGTCTATGAACCGGGCGTCCCTTCAGGAAGTGTTCTTCCACGATCTCAGCAATATCTGATTTTTGTAAATTTACATAAGCTGTCTGCTCAGGATACACCATCAGGCTCACGCCTGTGCCAAACAAACCCAAAGTACCTGTCTCTAATATATTGATCTCATCAATTAAATTATTCTTCTGCAGTTCACTTTTTAATATTGCTTCAATTTCTTTCACGCCTGCTGCCAGTGAGGCATCATCTATACCTATCAGGATGTGACTTCTATAAAACTTCATTTCTCACCCCCTTCTCTGTATGATGCTATAATATTTGCAACTTTTGCTTCGGTAAGGTCACCAAAAACGTCTTCGTTAATCATCATCACTGGTGCATTACCACACACGCCGAGGCAGGCGCAAAGCTCCAGCGTAAATAATCCGTCAGCTGTTGTCTCACCTATTTTAACTTGCAAAAGCTCGCGCAATTGCCGTAAAATGTTCTCTGAACCTTTCAGAAAACAAGGTGGTGACTCACATAACCGGATAATGTTTTTACCCCGCGGCTTAGTGCTGAACATGCTATAAAAGGTTATTACTCCCTGAATGTGAGATACTGATATCGAAAGATATTCTGCTACAATTCCGATTGCTTCTTCTGAAATATAATGCTGTGGATGATGGTCTTGAATCTCGTGCAGAATGTAAATCAGGTTCTCTTTCTTCGGAGCATATTTCCCAAAAATCTGCTCATACATAATTACTCTCCGTTTAGTTTTTATTTAGTTCTTAATTTAATTCTTATTTTGTGGATACTACATAGTCATTTACTACCCGACCATTGACTATATGTTCTGCTATGACTTTCCGTGCTTTGGCACTATCCATATTGCCATAGGTGACTTCCGGCTTCCCTGACTCGATCACATCTACTACTGGCTCCAGTGAAGAAAGTCCTTTTTCACCAGTTTGGGTAACCAGTACATCTTTGATGCCCCGCTGGGCTATTTCGTCGATGATGGCTTTCATAACTTCTCTAGCACCCATTGCTATACCTGATGTTCCCATGCCTACCACTATCTTATAGCGGTAATCACTGCCTCGCAGCTTCATATCTTGCTGCGCCTTTTCCCGGATTTTCCTCAATTCAGCTAATGTCTTCATTAACCCTCCAGATATTTTTTTATTTGATTATTTTACTTGATTTCCTGATATATTTCAACTGTTTGACAGTTAAATAAGTGTCTTAAATTTGCAATCTCAAAACTAAAATCAATTTCTCCCAACTATTCTCCTTAGTTATGGGTAATTTCGCCCATTAATTGACCTATAACGGGAAACCAATTTCCCCCGTCAAGGAAAAAAATCTCACCCCCGTTGATTTACCACTAATATCTCTTAATCGTTCATTTTCTAATGAGTTAGACCTTATATACCATGAAATATTTTTAACTGTATAGACTAAATTTTCACCTCGTTGTAATCCATAATACCTTCCCCGTCAGGTAATACCTACACCACCACCACGAGCTTCCTCTGCACCTGATATTCCTCCCCAATCTTTACCCTCTCCCCGCTTTCACTCTTGAAATCCCAGGTAATTTGAAAAATTCTACATTTTACATTTTCAATTAGCCAATGCATTGCCCCATAATATTAAATATCTCATTCCAGAAAGCACACAAACCTGTTCAGATCAACCATCTAAGGTTATCGAGTTGAGACTTCGTACCCGAAAGATCGACTTGAGAACCGGTCAGTTTCACTCCCCATAATAATACCATTGCGAAGGTACAAGACCATTCACAAGGTGTTCACACTCCTGCCCTGCATACTGATCACGTTCATTCTTTACATTACATTCTTCAGTGTCATTCAGAGCCTTCGTGGTTGAAAAATCTTACATTACATTTCCTTCTCACTTGTTTTCCATCTCAATAATCCCAAATTACTTCACTACAGTCACCTTACGCTGTGCTACATATTTATCACCTGCTTTCATTCTCACTAAATACACTCCGCTGCCCACCTGCTTATCTTTATCATCATCTCCCTGCCAGATCACTGTATGCTCTCCCACAGGTAATACAGCATCAACCAAAGTTCTCACTCTCTGCCCTTTTATATTGTAAATGTTTATCTCTGTGTTCTTAGCGTAATCTGTGGTAGAAAATTCAATTGTCACTTCCGGATTAAACGGATTAGGATAAACCCTATTTATTCCAGTTCTGATCACCAATTCTCCTTCATCTGTTCCGCTGCCCCAGGGATTGAATTCAAAGGCTCCTATATCCACTGCTCCGCCTGCAATCCTCGGATTGCCTGCCAGATCGGTCTCTGG
>Ga0207996_1000248_pt1 | contig 50629 bp, 41 predicted proteins | sample AntAceMetag02UKG_FD_184773 | JGI IMG/M metagenome (GOLD analysis project Ga0207996, IMG submission 184773) | Saline lake microbial communities from Ace Lake, Antarctica - Antarctic Ace Lake Metagenome 02UKG (SPAdes) (version 2) | ecosystem: Environmental > Aquatic > Non-marine Saline and...
TGATAGAAATATCGATAAAAAAGAGCAGACAAAAATAAAAGAGTTAACACGTGGGCCGGAAACACCTGAAGAAATTGCAAAAAAAGTCGTGGAAGTTTTTGGCGTTAAGGATGAAAAAGAATTGTTTAAAAAGTATACCAGAAACAGGTATGCGAGATCAGTATTTATTTAACTATGCAGAAAGCACCTGGGTGCAAAGATCAATAAAGCTGAACTTGGCAGACAATTTGGTAATATGAGTGGCGCTGCAATTAACGAAAACAGAAAGCGGATTTTTGAGGTAATAAAAAAGAATAAAGAAGTTAGAAAATTGTATCAGAGGATTGAAAAAAAGCTTAAATCATAGATTTGTTTAATATTTAGGTTTGACCCTATTTCTCTACATTTCTCTATAAATTTCAGGATCAATTTTAGGCTTAGCCGTTCCGATTTCAGGCAAAAAGAGGGTCAAAGAGCAGAGGATGAATGGAAAGACCAGATAAAAGGATGTTTTGTTAAAGTTTATCAATGTGTCCTCCACAGAAGAATATTATTTTTTAACGTTTATATATTATAGTTTAGTAAAACATATAAAAATTGCAAGGTTTTTCTGCTTTAAATTGTTTGCGGGCATGTCTTTTCTGGCTTCCAGCTGAAAATTATGCTTAAGGAAAGATTTAATGACGGCATGAACACATGTTGCGGCCAGGTAGATTAATATGGCAGTCAGACAGAATGTTTGGGTAGGGGTAAACGGAATAGTGATTTTTTATATTCGCTAATAATAAATAGTTTGTATTAACCGCAAGATGAACTTTAGCTTCTAGTACATGCCTGCAAGGTTAAAGAGATTTTTGCCCAGTTCAAAGGCAGCTGCCATGTCCGCATCTTTTTTTATCACATCTCCTGGACCCATGTTGCCTCTGCTGATGATGTCTCCCACCCGGCGGATACCAAAGTCGATCAGGTTACGTTCAAGAACCTCATATACCAGGGGTGAAGAAAAGATCGGATCTCCCTGGCTGATGACAATAGCCGCTTTTTTGTTCTTCAGCTTTGAGGTGAACCCTCCGCCGATAATATTTCCTTCCGCATTCGTGTCCGGAATAAATTCCATCAGCGGCAGCATACGGGAAAAAAAGGTCAAAAGCGGTGAGCTGACCGTACGCATGTGATTGGGCGTGCCGAAGATAAATGCATCACACCGGGTCATCTTTTGAAGGATTTCTGCCATGTCATCATCAATTACGCATTTTTTTGTGCCCGGCGGCGGGAAGGTGCAGGAAAGACATCCGGTGCAGTAACGGATGTCTTTTTCAATTACCCTGATCTTTTCTACTTCTACTTCCGCATCTGTTTTACTTTTATATCCTTCGATGATCCTGTCTACCAGGATTTCGGTATTTCCGCCTTTCCGGGGAGTGCCGATAACTGCCATGAGATTCATGTTTTTTGCTCCTTGGTTGTTCTAATGACTCGATTAAATTAGCAAGAACTATAGCATTTATCATATGTCTGCCACCAGTTTTTTATTGACCTGCGATAAAAAGACAGAAAAATCCCTGGTTCGTTCTATATGCCATCCCATCCAGAAAATAAAAGTTTGTAATTACTGGATTAATGTATTAAAGCAGAAGATAGCGTTTGATTTTTTTGAATCAGGGCTTTCTGAATAAGGATAATCAAGAAAGTGTGTGCCGACTGTTCTTTAGAGGATTGTTTTATGGCGGTATCAGAGAATCTCAAAAGAGTTCAGAAACACAAGAAAATTCTTGTTTTTCTAATTATTATAACATTGAACGCCTGGGTACAGGATGATAAGAACTCCTGGATCCTTACCGCAACGCGTACCCTCTGTTTTTAACTGTTGTAAAAATTGATGGGACTTTGTAGAAGAAACAGGAAGTCTCATGGATTTCATGGACAGGAAGGACTTTCATAAAACTCAATAAAATAAGGGGCTTACAGTGTTTTCACATACTTGCAAGCCCCTTTTAGATGGTTTTTGAATCCCCTGCGTCTACCAATTCCGCCACGTCGGCATATTCTTGTTAATAAATAAAAATAGATGAAATTCCTTAAATTGTTAAGGTTTCAGAAAACTCAGGGGGGCATAATTCCAGTCTTTTGACTGTTTTTTGTTTAGATCGGATGCCCACCTATTTTTCATGCATGATCCTGCTCATATTCAAAATCATGCTTAATACTTAGTTCAGCTTTAACAAGTTCCTTGCCCAGATAGCAGGCATGGCCAAGATGGCTGATCCAACCATTATCCACAATAGTAAGATATATCTCTCTTGCATTATTGCCAGTAATAACATGAAGCAACTTTTCTTTGTTGCTATAGTGCTCTACTAAAATATCTGAATTTTCAATATATATAACAAAGTAACCGGCTTTATCCAGTTTGATTTTCTTTGGATCATGGTAAACTGCAGAAACTGTTGGTGTGATTACTGGATTAATTTCCTCAGATAGAGCAGGTACTTTATACAAACCTGGCGAAACGGAAGCAAGCGCTTTTATTTTTTTAAAAATCTTATAAACATCCATACAGTCAATCATATCGACAAGCACTAATTGATCAGCAAATCGGTGAACCTCGTCAACCGTGGTATTCGGCAATACCGGACGCATTCCTGGAGAACCAATAATTTTTCCATTCTCATTAATGCCGTTTTTGAAGAGTGCTTTGAGCGTAGCACCGGGCAGGTGCATTGGGGAGTCTTTGCCAACCATTAATAAAAATCGAAGGGATGGATTAGAAATAATATTTTTTATAATTTTTTCAATGCCAATATTTTCTGTTTCTAGCTTACCCACAACACACAGCTGATCAGGAGCAGCTTTACTGATCTCTTTAGCAAACTTTACACTCCCCAAAGTGGTGACAGCAACCGGGGCATTTGAATTGTTTACAAAATACTTTCCAGGCACATAAGGCCATTGTTTATTTTTGTTTTCACTGGTAGTAAAGGTTTTGGACAGCCAAAATCCAAAGTTCTTTAATTTTCCCGACATCCGAAAAATCCCCCTTTCAGTATTACAATCTGATTTTAAGCCTGAATCAAAACTCTTTATGATTTGGTTGGTAAATATTACTTTAGATAACATTTCTATTTCAGAACACTTCAAAAGTCCGCGTTAGTGATAACCCTTAACTTTTGCCGAATCTCTTTATTCTTTTATCAGATTGATTTATCTGTGTCTAACTTAAAAATTCCCATCAATTTTCACAACACCTTAGGTTGTGCTTCATAAAAAATCTTTAAATAAAGACTTCAAAAGTAATACTCCGGGGATTCCTTATCCGTTACATCACATTTCAGTCATTTCATTAAGCGCAATTCCCGGAGCCTTCATGCAAAAATTCATCTATTTCCTCTTTAAAGAAAATCAGTCATCCAGTAACTTTCATGAAAGGAATTTGTTTTCTCATAACAAAATTTTTGATTGCACTATCCAAAAGCAAACGTACCGGTTCTGTCAAGGGCTGTGTCTGTTTGAGAAACGATAAATTCTACTGTTTTGATGTGGATTAATTTCAGGTAAGAAAGCACTGCTTTAATTATTTCCGTTTAAACTTTTTTTCGATTTCATCTTTGGTTAAAAGAAAAAAGGTGGGTCTGCCGTGGGGACAGGTATGGGGGTTTTTTCTTTCTGCAAGCCTTTTTATCAGATGTTCCATCTCCTGAATATCGAGTACTTTTCCCCCTTTTACAGAATAGGTTTTGCAGGCTAGAATAGCCGCCAGCGACTGTTTTCCTGATTCCCACGACCGGGGCTTTGATTCTGCCATCAGCTCATGGAGGGTATCTTTCATGGCCTGGATCGCATCTCCTTCCGGAACAAAGGCGGGTAGCGAATCAATTGAATAGCTGGCAGTGCCCAGATCATTAATGCCAAAACCGATTTGCAGAAAATCATTGAGGTACTGTTCCATTACCGAGTTTTCCTGAATGTTTAGATGAAGGGTTTCGGGAAAGATTATTTTTTGGGAATGGGGTTTTTTGCGGTCAAAGCTTTCGGTTATCTCTTCATATAAAATTCTTTCATGGGCTGCGTGCTGGTCAAAAAGTCCCAAACCGTTTTCGGTCTCAACAAGGATATAGGTGCCGAGTACCTGCCCCATGATCTTTGTAAGCTTAAATATATTTTTTTCAGGTTCGATAATCTCTGTGTTAACAAAGGGATATGAAGCATTACCTGCCGGGAGATCAGGGGGGCCGGCCTTATCAAAAGAGATGGGCCTTGAAGAAGGAGCTTTCCAGTCTGCAGCGGTTTCTTTTAACCGGCTAAAAGAGATCTGTCCGCTGCTGTTGTTTTTATATCGATTGTTCGGAAATGACATGGGAACAGGCCGGACCGCGCTTTCCGTATATAGCCCTTTTTCACACAGCTCATTCTTGATGGCTTTAACCAGAATATCCGCAAAAAAGTGTTCGGTTCTAATGCGGACCTCTTTTTTTGCCGGGTGAACATTGACGTCAATAAAGGTGGGCTCTATTTCAAGAAAAAGCACAGCCACCGGAAAACGCCTGTGGGGTAAAAACTCATCATAGGCACGGCTTAAGGCATTGCTTAAGGATGCGGACTGGATGGGCCTTTTGTTAATAAACAACTTTTGTCCGGTGCGGTTGACCCTGGAATTATCAGGCGTGCCGATATAGCCGGAGAGTTTAAAGTCCGGTTTGTCAACGTTAAGCTTTCTTAAGTTCTCGGCAAACTCGGAAGAATGAAGCTGTTTTATTCTATCCAAAAGATTATCGCAGGCAGGATATGAGGCAACCTCTGAACCGTTTCTTACCAGCGAAAAAGAGACCTCATTGCAGGCAAGGGCCAGGGTGTTGAAAATATTTGCGATCGCATTGTATTCGGCAGCATCCGATTTTAAAAATTTCTTTCTGGCCGGTGTATTAAAGAACAGGTCGGACACTTCGATCAGGGTACCGGGATCTGATACGGTCTCTTTGATGGAATCAATTTTTCCGCCGGTGATTTTTATGGCTGTTGCTGTATCGTCTTCTTTTCTTCGGGTGGTAAGAAAAAAGCGTGAAACAGAAGCAATACTGGGAATGGCCTCTCCCCGGAACCCCAGTGTTCTGATGCCTTCAATGTCTTCTGCATCCTTTATCTTGCTGGTGGCATGTCTCTTAAGACATTCCTCAGCATCATCCCGGCCCATCCCTGAGCCGTTGTCTTTTACCCGGATAAGGCTTTTACCGCCGTGATTAATATACACCGAGATTTTTTTAGCTCCTGCATCCAGAGCGTTTTCGATCAGTTCCTTAACCACAGAGGCCGGTCTTTCAACGACCTCCCCGGCTGCGATCTTATTGGCTGCCAGATCAGAAAGAATTTTTATTATTCCCATTCGTAATTCCTAGGATTCAAGGGGTCCAGGGTTCAAGGTTTTAAGTGTAGGATACAGAAACTACAGCCCTTAATAAAGCTATTTTTCAACGTCTTTACAGGTCATCATCCCTGGAGATGTTTGTTAGTTCTTTTTTCCATGCCGCAATTTTTGTCAGCGCTTCTATGGGTGTCATGCTGTTTGCGTCTGTTTTTGATATTTCCTTTAAAACCGCGCTTTCTGCTGCTGTTAAATGAACTTCCTCAGCCGGCGGAACAGCTTTTCCTGAATTATTCTTAAGGGGTTTGAAAAGCGGCAGATCATATACCGTTGAAGCGCCTTTTTTCCTTTTTAATATTTCTGTTATGGATTCGTCTGAGATCTTTTCTTCTTCAAGACAAAGGAGTATTTCAGCGGCACGCGTGGTGATCTCTTCTGGAAGTCCGGCAAGTTTTCCAACATGGATTCCATAGCTTCTGTCCGCGCTTCCCTGGATTACTTTTCTTAAAAAAAGAATACTGTCTTCCAGCTCTTTCACCGTTACATTAAAATTTTTAATTCCCCGGTGATGGTCCGGAAGTTCGGTAAGTTCATGATAGTGGGTGGCGAACAGGCATTTTGGATGGAATTTTCCCCGGTTCAGATATTCACAGACCGACCATGCGATACTCACCCCGTCAAAGGTCGATGTTCCCCTGCCGATCTCATCAAAGACCAGCAGGCTTTTTGTGGTTGCGTTATGCAGAATGTTTGCGGTCTCGATCATTTCAACCATAAAGGTGCTTTCTCCCCGGGACAGGTTGTCAGATGCGCCTATCCTTGAAAAGACCCGGTCAACCACACCGATCTTTGCCATGCGGGCCGGCACAAACGATCCGGACTGGGCCATGAGAACAATAAGCGCCACCTGTCTTATAAAGGTAGACTTTCCGGCCATATTCGGTCCGGTGATGAGCAGAAGCTGGTTCTCGTCAATATCCAGGAACACATCATTGTCGACAAAGGTCTCCTCTTCAATCGTCTGTTCCACAACCGGGTGCCGGCTTCCGGTGATGGATATTGCCTGACTTTCAGCTATTTCCGGACGGCAGTAATTGTTCGCAATCGCTGTTTTTGCAAAAGAGGTCATAACATCCAGCACGCCTACGGCATGGGCTGTTTTTTGGATCTCGGCAACATGGTTGAGCACAAGGATCCTTATCTCTTCATATATCCTGAGCTCTATTTCTTTTGACTTTTCATCTGCGCCGAGGATCTTTTCTTCATATTCCTTCAGTTCAGGGATAATAAAGCGTTCGGAGTTTACCAGAGTCTGTTTCCTGATATAATAATCAGGGACCATGGATAGATTTGTTTTGGTCACATCTATGTAATAGCCGAACACGCGGTTATATTTTATCTTAAGGGATTTTATACCGGTCTTTTCCATCTCCCTTTTCTGGAGATCCGAGATCCATTCCTTTGCACTTTTTGAAATGTTTCTAAGCTCATCCAGGTCGCTGCTATAGTGATCTCTTACAAATCCGCCGTCCCTTATCCCGGGCGGCGGCAGATCAACAAAAGCCCTGCCGATGATGTCTGCCAGCTCTTTAAGCGCATGAAGGTTTTCTGACTGTTCAGTAACCAGTCTGCTTTTAATCGGGGAGAGGGTTTCTTTCAGGCCTGGAATTGATTTAAGTGAAAAGCCCAGGGCAACGATATTTCTGGCAGACGGTGTTCCGCAGTTTGTGCGGGCAAGAAGACGCTCAAGGTCCTTTATCCTGCTTAAATATTCTTCTGCCTGTACCAGGATGTCCCGGTTTGAAAAAAAGCTTTCTACCGCATCCAGTCTGTCTGTGATCGCTTTGGGATTCGTAAGCGGTCGGGTAATGTACTGGCCTAAAAGACGGGCACCTATCGGGGTTACGGTCCGGTTAAGAACAGAATACAGGGTATCGGAATTTTTGCCGGAGGAAGAAGGCCTGATGAGTTCCAGGTTTCTGATGGTCTGTTTATCCAGAAACATGAAATCTGCATTTTGCAGTGCCACCGGTTTTTTCAGATGGCCTAATGATTTATGAAGATTGTCTTTTAAATAATAGAGAAGCGCGCCCGCGCAGGATATGCCTGCGGTCTGGTCTTCAATTCCAAGGCTTGAAAGAGACTTGATACCAAACTGTTCAAATATCTTTTTCTTTGATTCCTCATATTCATAGACCCAGTCATCATATTCATTCAGGGCAATACTGTTTTCCTTGAAAATGGTATTGATACCTGCCATATCAGCTTTTACAGAGACAACACACTCCCGGGGATTCAGGCGGATCAGTTCATCTTCAACTTCTTTAATCGTGTAAAACTCCCCTACCCTGAAATCACCCGTTCCAAGATCGAGGTAGGCACAGCCCCAGACTTTTTTCCTTTTATAGATCGCGGCCAGAAAGTTGTGCTCATCTATGCTGTCGGCATCATCTTCTAAATTTGTTGCCGGGGAGACGATCCTTACGACTTCCCGCTTTACGATCCCCTTTGTCAATTTCGGATCGCCCACCTGTTCGCATACGGCGACCTTAAGACCCGAACGGGTCAAGCGGTTAATGTATCCCTGTGACGCATGATAGGGAATTCCGCACATGGGAACCTTGCTGCTGTTTCCGCCGTCACGCGCGGTAAGGGTGATGTCAAGAATTACAGATGCTCTTTTTGCATCATCCAAAAACATCTCATAAAAATCCCCCATTCGGAAAAACAGGACCGTATCCTGAGAAAGGGTCTTTCTTATAGATTGATACTGTTTCATCATGGGGGTAAGGGACATAACTGGTAATCCTCAAAATGAAAGGGGAAGGTTGTATAAATAATTACAGTGCTAAACTTGTTTCTTTTATGCTGTTTCTTCTTTGTCTTCCGCAGCTGGCTTAACGATCAGGATCCTGAGGCAATTGGGACAGGAAACTATTTTTTCAGCAAATGCAGCCTCATTATAAAGCTGGGGAGGGATCTTCATGTTGCAGCCGAGGCATTGTTCTGCTTCTGCAAAAACAACAGCCAGTCCGTGTCTTAGATTCTGGATCTGTTTATATCTTTCATAAAGGTCCTTGTCGATTTCCGCAACCAGGGAAACGCGCATCTCTTTTTCTTTTTCCACGGCATCAAGAAATCCCTGCAGATCCTCTTTAACCTCACGTTTTTTTTCTTCAAACTCAGCTTTTACCCTGTTCAGTTCGTCTTCCGAGACTTTCAGCTCTTTTTTAACCTCTTCAATAGCGTCCATGGTTGAGATCATCTCGTCTTCTTTTTCGCTGATCAATTTTTTGACGTTATCAATTTCCAGCATGGAAGCCTGATATTCCTTATTGTTCTTAATGGCAAGCATTTTTTCTTCTGTTTTTACTATTTTTCCCTGAAAAAGTTTTATGGCCTTTTCTTTATCTTTATATTCCTTCTCAAGCTTTTCAAGCTGAGTCATTTCAGTGTTATGTCTTTCTTCATCTTTTTTGACTTCCTGTTCCAGTTTCTGTGCATCTTCTTCAAATCTGATTTTCAGTTGCTCTGTGTTTTTTGCATTTGTATCTATACTCTGGACTTTGGCAAGTAGTTCAAGCTGTTTTTTCAAGGTTCTTTCTCCTTCTTATCATTTGCTCACTTTTGGCGAGTTTTTAAAAGATTGTAAGTTTCGGGTTTGTGCCTTTTACGCTCGAAGCCTTTTAACTTAAAAATAATACCTGACGATATTTTCAGGCATAAAAAAATGCACCCATTATTTGGGTGCATTTTTAAAACGATTAAAAGCTTTTGCTGTTTGTATGTGTTAACTGTTTTAGAACCATGTCGTCTTTCTTGATGGGCTCACCAGGATTCGAACCTGGGACCATCCGGTTATGAGCCGGGGGCTCTACCAACTGAGCTATGAGCCCACTTACAAACATTTGCTTATACAAAACTTTTAAGTTTCTTGTTTCTGATCGGGTGTCTGAGTTTCCTCAGCGCTTTTGCCTCGATCTGCCTTATTCTTTCCCGGGTAACATCGAAGTCCTTACCGACCTCTTCCAGGGTATGGTCTGCTTTTTCACCGATTCCAAAACGGAGCCTTAAGACTTTTTCCTCCCGCGGCGTCAGGGTGGAAAGTACGCTCTGTGTTTGTTCGGAGAGGTTTTTATATACTATAGAATCCATAGGATTGACTATCTTTTTATCTTCTATAAAATCACCGAGATGACTGTCTTCTTCTTCACCGATGGGTGTCTCAAGCGAGATCGGTTCTTTTGCGATCTTTAAGACCTTTCTTACCTTGTCAAGCGGCAGCTCCATTTTTTCAGCGATTTCTTCGGGTGCCGGTTCGCAGCCTTTTTCCTGAACAAGATATCGTGATGTTCTGATGAGCTTGTTAATAGTTTCGATCATATGGACCGGAATCCTGATAGTACGGGCCTGATCAGCGATCGCTCTGGTGATGGCCTGTCTTATCCACCAGGTTGCATAGGTGCTGAACTTATATCCTCTCTGATATTCGAACTTTTCAACAGCCTTGATCAACCCGATATTTCCTTCCTGTATCAGGTCAAGAAACTGCAGGCCCCTGTTGGTGTATTTTTTAGCCAGACTCACGACCAGACGCAGGTTGGAACGTACCAGTTCATCTTTTGCGATTTTTGATCTGTTGTCACCCCGGTCAAGTCTCTCTATAGCCTCTTTCAGACCAATGACAGAAAGGTTGGCATCTTTTTCTATTTGTCTGATCTTTTTTCTGTATTCCTTTAAATCCTTATCAATTTCTATCAGCTCGTCAACTTTGTGATCATGTTTTCTTTTGAGCTTTCTTTTTTCATTGGGATTATCTTTTGCCAGACGGATCCATTTTCTAAGTTCTTTATGGTCCATCCCGACTTTCTTGCATCTTCTTTCGATATAGCGTTCTGCTGATTCGATCTCTTTCAAGAAACCTCTTAAGGTCCCAACGATATTTTCTCTATGGGTTTTCTTAAGATTCAGTTCTTTTAAAAGGTCAAAAAGCGCGTTTCTATTCTTGTCGATCTTTTGTTTATGGTTTCTCTTTCGGGTTTCGCTGAAGTCCTTTTGCGTGGCAAGCCGCTTTTCGATCCGGGCATTGTCCTGACACAGTTTTTTTATTTTTTCCAGCTGTTCCAGAAAAACAACGACATAATGCTCTTCATCTATTTCGTTCTCTTCGTCATCCAGGTCATCTACGATCTCACGAATCTGCATCTGCTCTTTTTTGAGCATCTCCCCCAGCATGAATATTTTTTGGGTCGTAATTGGAGAGTTCAGGACAACGTCCAGGACTTCCCTTTCCCCGACTTCTATTCTCTTGGCGATTTCCACTTCTTCTTCACGAGACAATAGAGATACAGAACCCATTTCTTTTAAATACATGCGAACCGGGTCATTCATCTTACCAAAAAGATCTTTCTCTGCGTTTTCTCCTTTTGCCGCTTTCCGTTTTGTAACGGTCACGTTTTTTTCAGATTCAACGATCTCAATGTCCATTTCACCGAACATTGCCATTAACTCATCTATCTTGTCAGGGGAGACCACATCCGAGGGAAGGACATCATTCACCTCTTCATAAGTTAAAAAGCCCTTCTCTTTTCCAACATCAATCAGCTGTTTAACTTTATCTGTTTTGGGTTTTCTTCCCATAGAGCAAAACTCCTTCAAGAATTTAAATATTTATTTCAAGCTGAAGTATTTTTTTCTTTTCCTTCAGCAATTTTTGAGATTCCGTGAGATATTTTATGGTAAGTTCGCTGTCTTTTTTTGCTTCAGCCTCTTTTAAGTGTGCACTTACCTTCTCACGTTCTTTAATATTTTTTTTCAGCCGTATGCTTCTGATACAGTCTTTAAGGATCTTTAAGGGTTCGCCGGACAGGTTGTTTTCAATCGTGTTTTCCCCGATTATTTTTTTCAGGTCTTCCCGTTCGGCTTTTTCCATTAAGCTAGAAAGACAAAGATTTCCTTTTTCCCTGTACTCCGTTAACACCATGCTGCAAATTTGTTTAATATCAGGGTCTGTTAATTCCTTAAGAAACGAAGCTTTTTCAAATATATCTATAATCTCAGGATGGAAAGACATTAGCTGTAGTATTAACTGTTCGGCGTTTTTTTGAGAAGCTGAAGAAGTTTCTGGCTTCTGATTCTCAATAGCTGAAAAATCTTTTTTTGCTGATGTGTTTTCCATTCTGGAGCGAATATGCTCTTCTTTCAGGTCCATCCTGCGGGAGACTTTCTGGACATATATATCCCGCTCCATAGTGTCTGAGATCTTTTCCAAAAGGGGTATGATCTCATCACAGGCGTCCATTCGGCCCCTTGGACTAGCTATTTGATTTTTTTCAATAATTTTTTCAATCACAAAATCAAACAGGAAACCCGCATGGTCTGTTTTTTTTCTAAAGGCCTCACTTCCGTTTTTGTGTACAAAACTGTCCGGGTCTTCATTTTCCGGTAATAAAACCAGGTAAGGAGCAATATTGTTTTCCAGGAAGGGCTCAAGACTTCTTATCATTGCCTTTTCTCCTGACGGATCTGAATCAAAAACCGTTATAATATTTTGGGTATATCTGCTCAATATCTGGATCTGATGTTCCGTTAGTGCGGTTCCAAGCGGAGCAACACTGTTTTTTATGCCAGACTGATGCAGGCTCAGAACATCAAGATAGCCTTCTACAACAATTGCCTTCTTATTAATTTTAATATGTTTAATCGCATCCGGCAAGCCGTAAAGGGTATGCCTTTTGCTATATATTACAGATTCCGGCGAATTTAGATACTTGGGCTCTCCTTTATCAATAACACGGCCGCCAAAAGCAGCCACATTGCGTGATATGTTAAGGATCGGAAATATGATCCTGTCTCTGAACCTGTCATAGTACCTGCCGGTATCTTTTTTAACGATCAGGCCTGTCTTTTGAGCACCCAGCAGCAGTTTTTGATTTCCCCTAAACTCTTTTACCAGGGTATCCCAGCTGTCAGGGGCAAAACCAAGTCCGTAACTTTTTATCGTTTCAGCGGTGATCCCGCGATTTTCCAGATATTCCCGTGCTTTTTCAGCGCGGCTGTCTTCTAAAAGCAGCCTGTTATAAAGCCGTTCGGCTGTTCTGTTTATTTCAAAGAGCTCTTCTTTTTCACTTTGTGTTTTGACCTGTTGGGGACTAAGCGGTTTTTCAGGAATTGTTATCCCGACCCTTCTTGCCAAAAGCCTTGCTGCCTCATTAAAACTGATGTTTTCTTTTTTCATCAGGAATGAGAAAACATCGCCGCTTGCATGGCAGCCGAAGCAGTAAAAAAAATTTTTATCTTCATTCACAGAAAAAGAGGGTGTTTTTTCCTGATGAAAAGGGCAGAGACCCTGGTAGTTTACACCTTTCTTCTTCAGGTTGACGTAGTCAGAAATAACTCCGATAATACTTACCGATTCCCTGATTTCCCTGATCTTTTCTTCTGGAATAAAAGTTTTTGATCCGGTATTCAGCATAATTCCTTTATACGGTAAAAAGGTCGTGCTGTGTGCCTGCCGGTTTGGACAGGTTATCCAGAAAGACAGCACTTTCTTTTTGGATGGTCAGATTTATCCCTTTTGAAACAGATCAATAAATAAATATCTGCTAATATTTAACCGCTTTATCTATGTAGGGTTAAAACCCATTAGTTTAGCTGTTTTTTATTTTTTGTCAAGAAAAAGAAGGAGGGGGCTATGGAAAATATATAAAAAAAACACAAAATATTGCAATATTTATATTGGAATAAGTTTTTTGACTTCTTTTTTAAGAAATGTCTTTATTTCACCCTCTGTAGAATAGCTGAATAGTTTATTTGTTATCTCTTTGCATTTTTTGTAGTTCAGTGAACGCAGTATCTTTTTAATCTTAAGTATCGCAACCGGATTCATGCTCATCTCATCTATTCCAAGACCTAAAAGAACCGGTACATATATGGTTTCTCCCGCCATTTCTCCGCACATGGCCACTGTAATCCCATTTTCATGGGCTGAATCAATAATGCTTTTGATCAGCCGCAGCACAGAAGGGTGAAGCGGTTCATAAAGGTAGGATACCTGTTCATTTACACGATCGATCGCAAGGGCATACTGGATAAGATCATTTGTGCCGATACTGAAAAAATCAACTTCTTTTGCAAGCAGGTCGGCAATGATGGCCGCAGAAGGCACTTCGACCATGATGCCTATCTTAATTTTCGGGTCAAAGGGTTTTTTCTGTTTTTTAAGCTCATCTTTTACTTCTTTTAAAATTTTCTTTATCTGCCGGACTTCTGAAACACCCGAGATCATGGGGAACATTATTTTTATGGTGCCGTATGCGCTGGCCCGCAGTATTGCGCGCAGCTGCGTCTTAAAGATATCAATTTCTTTAAGACAGAATCTTATCGCACGAAGTCCCATGGCCGGGTTCATCTCATCTGCAACATCCACATGTGAAATAAACTTGTCTCCTCCGATATCAAGCGTTCTGATCGTTACCGGATGAGGCGATACCTGCTGCGCTGCTTTTTTAAATATCTCAAAAAGCTCTTTTTCTTTAGGAAGCTGCTTTTTATTGATATACAGAAATTCAGTTCTGAAAAGTCCGATTCCCTCTGCGCCGTAATCAAGGACAGAAGAGACCTCTTCTACGATCTCGATATTTGCAAGAAGATTAATGCCGAAACCGTCTTTTGATTCAGCCGGAAACTCCTTGTATTTTAACAGACTTCTTTCAAATTCTTCATGCTGTTCTTTTTTCTGCTTGTATTTTAAAAGTGTTTCAGCATCCGGATTAAGAATAACGACTCCGTGTACCCCGTCAACGATAATCACGCAGCCGTTTTCAACCTTGTCAGTAACCTCTTTTAAGCCGACGACTGAAGGAATCTTCAGAGCCCTGGACATTATCGCGGTATGAGAGGTCTTGCCTCCGCATTCCGTAACAAATCCGAGTACTTCAGAAACATTGAGATTTACGGTGTCTGCAGGGGAAAGATCCTTTGCAATAATGACGACCTGTTCTCCTATCTTTGAGGGAAGCACATCTTTTTTACCGGCAAGGTTCCTTAAGATCCTCTTTTCAATATAGTCCAGGTCGCTGGCCCTGTCGCTTAGATAGTCATCGCGCAGCTTCGCCATGTTTTTTTTCAGCTCTTCCATGGTGGATTTCAGAGCCCTGGCCGCGTCGATTCTTTTGTTCCTTATCTTTTTCAGGGTGTTGTTTTTTAGCAGCTTATCCTGAAGTATGAGTATATGGGTGTCAATGATATATTGTGCTTCCTTGTTTCCCTTTCTGCCGATATCTTTTTTTGTTCTTTCAAGCTGTATTCTTGAATCGGAGATGGCATTTGTGAATAGGTCCTCTTCGGCGCAGATCTCGTTTTCTGTCTGCAGCCGAAAGTGTGAAAATTCCAGATTGTCGTGGTCAACAAGAAAAACCCTGCTGATCACGATTCCGGGCGAAGCCGCTATGCCTGTGAGAAGTATATTGTTATCCATGGAATTTATATTTTCATGTTTAACGGGTTTTGTCAATTCCGTGTCCTTGTCGTGCTGCCTTCAACAAGGAGTGTGATCTCTCCTTTGATCTTTCTGCTCTCAAGGTTCTCAAGTATTTCTGTTAAGTTCCCGCGAAGTGTTTCCTCGTGAAGCTTTGTTATTTCCCGGGCAAGCGCTGCTTTTCTGTTCCCAAGGACCTCAATCATATCTTTTATTGCGCTGCAGATACGAAAAGGGGATTCATAAAAGATAAGTGTTCTTTCCTCTTCGGCAAGTTTTTTAAAAAGGGTTTTTCTCTTTCCTGTTTTGGGCGGAAGAAAACCCTCAAATGCAAATCTGTGTACCGGCAGTCCTGAAACAGAAAGAGCTGTAATTGCCGCACAGGCACCCGGAATCGGAACAATATCGATCTCACATTTAATGGCTTCCGCGATTACCCGGTATCCGGGGTCGGAAATTGTAGGGGTTCCGGCCTCAGAAATCAGCGCCACATCTTTACCTGTTTTTAATAAGTCAATAAGTGCCGGGGTTTTTGTCTTTTCATTGTGGTCAAAATAGCTGGTCAGCTGATTCTTTATATGATAATGGTTCAAAAGTATACGGGCTCTGCGGGTGTCTTCTGCGGCAATACAGTCGACTTCATTTAAGAGGCGTACAGCCCGGTAGCTAATGTCCTCAAGGTTTCCAATGGGCGTGGCGATAATATAAAGAGTTCCCTGTTCCATAAGAACTTTCTAATAAATGTTTCTGATCTTATTCTGTAGAGATTAAAAGTTTCCGGCTATTTAGGCATTCTACTTTATTAACCGTTTCTATGCAAAAACTTATTTATATGAAAAATGATAATAAATTAAAAATAAGCGATTTTCTAGAAAAGACACTTCTTGAACTTTCGGAAATAAAAGATCCGTTAAGTCCTAAGAGTAAAAAAATAAAAAAGACGGCAGAAGAGGTTTTGGCGCTTTCAGATGAGTATGTCTTTTCAAACAGTAAAAACAAAATTGATGACAGGGTGGTCAGCCGGCTGATAAAAACCTATGCCATATACTTTATGCCGGGAAACCTTATAAAGCTGCATCCCGTACTCGATGAACTAAAAAGAGATAAAGGCTGCAGCCTGTTTAAAAAAAAATCGCTATCCCTCCTTGATATCGGCTGCGGGCCCGGGACCTTTACCATCGGTTTTCTGGAATACCTTTCAAAAAACGGTTTGCCGGACTCCTTTGCTTTGGAAAAAGTGGATCTCACCTGCATGGACTGTTCAAAAAAGAACCTATCCTTTGCACAAAAGATCATAAGACAGTACCTTGATCTCGGGCCGATTTCTAAAAACATACAGTGGAAGACCTTTTTTAGAAAAGGCACCATAACTTCTTCAAACGCCCTTCAGCAGCTGTTTCCTGATAAAAACTGCTTTGATGTTATTATTGCGGGAAACGTGATAACAGAACTGCAGGATGAAGAGATCAGCCCTTTTATAGACTTTCTGGAAAAACAGCTGGCCCCTGATGGAACGGCAATAATAATAGATCCCGGAACAAAGCTTTCTTCGAAGCATCTGCTCATGTTAAGAGACAGGGTCTTGGAAGGTACCCGGCTCAATCTTTACGGCCCCTGCCCCAATGCAGGGAAATGTCCGTTGACTGAAAAAAACAAAAACTGGTGCCATGAAAAAGTATTCTGGACGCCGCCCCCAGTCATTAATACAATTGACCGGATAACAGGATTTTCCAAGGAGAAAGGGTTAAAGTATTCATATCTAACTTTTAATAAGAGTCAGTCCATCCTGTCGGGCCTGTTTCCGGAGCTTATTTCTGAAAAAGTTTTCAGGGTGACAAGTTATCTGATAAAAAACAAGGGGGAGGAGCGGCTCTATGTATGCAACGGCAAAGAAAGGCTGCAGTTAAGAAGGCTTAACAAAAACAGTTCCGAGAATAATATAAGTTTTGGAAGTGCGGTTCGGGGAAATCTTGTTTTTTTTGACAATCTTCAAAACCGTAAAGATTTTCTGGATATAACAAAGGAAAGCAACTTTAAGCTATTGTAATGGGAGTATTTCATCGTCAAAATTTAATATAATCATTATTTGATCCGGATAGTTTCTCCGGATTGTTTTATTCAACAAATAATAAAATTGTGATATATTTTTTTACAGGGTACAGGGTAACAGATATTCAGAGGAAAAAATGGAAGTAAAGATCAATCGCTCTACGGTAAAACTGGAGCAGGGAGATATTACAAAACAGAAGGTTGATGCGATCGTCAATGCGGCAAATTCAAGACTTGCAGGCGGCGGCGGTGTTGACGGTGCCATTCACCGGGCAGGCGGACCCGAAATAATGGAAGCGTGCCGTAAATACAAAGACTGTCCGACCGGAACCGCTGTGATTACCCTTGGCGGAAATCTTCTGGCAAAACATGTGATCCATACCGTGGGCCCGGTTTACAGAAACGGGATTTCGGGTGAACCCGAACTTCTTTTTTCCGCTTATTCCAGTTGCTTGAAAATAGCTGAAGAAAACAGTATTCAGACGATTGCCTTTCCATCAATAAGCACCGGTGTATACGGTTATCCGATAAAAGAAGCATCCGCTATTGCCCTTGAAGCCGTTATCTCTCACCTTAAGGGAGAGACCTTTATAGACAGAGTCGTATTTGTTCTTTTCAGCCTTAAGGATTACAATGTTTATTGTTCCGTGCTTAAGGATGCGAATTAAAATTTTATAGATGAAAGAATTAAATGAAAAGCAACAAACTGTCTGAAATAATAGAGCAGATTCTTTCCGGCTATAAGACGGACCGGGGGATAAACCATATTGAAGGGCCGAACCTGCCTTCGAAAAAATCCATCGAAGAGATCACCCTGGATATTTTAAACATTGTTTTCCCAGGGTACTATGAAAAGCAGGAAATAAGCCGTGACGATATCAAGCTCTATGTCTGGGAAAAAGTTGTATCCGTTTACCATAGCCTTTCCCATGAAATTTTAAAGAGCCTTAAAACGGTCCCCAGCCTGTCTGACAAAAGTGAAGATGAGAACATCTCCCTTTCCCTTAAGAAAACGGTTTCTTTTCTGTCACAGATCCAGCATGTAAGGGAAAAATTAAACGGGGATGTAAATGCCGCTTATGAAGGAGATCCTGCGGCTAAAAGTTTTGACGAGATCATTGTAAGCTATCCCGGTCTTTTTGCGATTGCTGTTTACCGGGCAGCACATGAGCTTTATCATCTTGAAATACCCCTTATTCCCAGAATAATGACAGAGTTCGCTCACGGTTCAACCGGAATTGATATTCATCCCGGTGCTCACATCGGCGACAACTTTTTTATTGATCACGGCACCGGAATTGTTATCGGCGAAACGACCTTGATCGGAGACAATGTAAGGATATATCAGGGGGTGACCCTGGGAGCGCTAAGCTTTAAAAAGGACAAAGACGGTCGTGTTATGAAGGGCGGCAAAAGACACCCCACCATCGAAGATAATGTTGTGATCTATGCGGGAGCTACGATTCTGGGCGGAGAAACAGTTGTGGGAAGAGATTCTATTATCGGTGGAAATGTCTGGCTTTTGGAGTCTGTGCCTCCGGAAACAACCCTGACCCATCAGCCGCCGAAGTTTGTTTTGCATGAAAAAGATCCGGATGCTTCCAAAGATGAATATATGTATTATATTTGATATTACTGTTGTCGGGGAAATAAACTGTTATTTCGATATATCAAGACAGCTTTCAGCCCTGCAGTTCCCTGAAAAGGGTTCAAGGTTGTAGCTGAGAGCACCCGTCCTCCGCAGTAGCTAAAGCTACGGAGGGTGGATGGTGCATATATAAGATCAAATGCTCCATTCGCTTACCGCTATGCTATTCGACGGCTCCTGCGATCTTAAAGATCGGCAGATACATGGCCGCAAGCATTGTGCCTACCGTGCCGCCGAGAAATATCATCATGATCGGCTCAATAAGAGACGTCAGTGCATCAACTGCCGAATCAACCTCTTCTTCATAAAAAGAAGCAATTTTTTCCAGCATGGCATCAAGGGCACCGGTTGACTCGCCTACCGCAACCATCTGACAGACCATTGGCGGGAAAACCCCGCTTTCTTCAAGAGGTCCTGAAATCGTTTTTCCCTCACTTACGCTTTGTCTGGTATTGTTAATGGCATCTTCGACAATTCTGTTCCCTGCTGTTTTTGCAACAACCTCCATGCCGTCAAGTATGGGGACGCCGCTTGATATCATTGTTCCAAGTGTCCGGGTGAATTTTGCAACAGCAACTTTTCTAAGCAGGTCTCCCAGAACCGGGGCTTTTAGCAGATATTTGTCTACCACCTGTTCTCCTTTATCGGTGGCTTTGAATTTTTTAAAAGCATAAAAGAGACCGACACCGACGCCAAGAAGTAGATACCAGTTTCCGATCAGAAAATCACTCAGGCTAACAACAGCTGCGGTAAGGCCCGGGAGCTCGCCGCCAAAATCTTCAAACATTGAGGAGAATACAGGGATAACAAATACAAGCATGATGATAATAACCACAAACGCGATGGCCATGATTGTGGTGGGATAGACCATGGCTCCTTTAACCTTGCTCACCAGTTTTGCGTTTTTTTCTATATAAGCGGCCAGCCTTTGCAGGATCGTATCCAGGATACCTCCCATCTCACCGGCAGCAACCAGGTTAACATAGAGGCTGTCAAAGACTTTGGGGTGTTTTTTAAGTGCGTCTGCAAAGGAAGAGCCTCCTTCAACATCCTGTTTGACCTGAGTTAATATTTTTTTGAAGGTTGGATTTTCTTCCTGGTTTGCAAGGATATCCATGCCCTGTATCAGAGGGAGGCCCGAATCTATCATGGTTGAAAACTGCCGGGTAAAAAGGATGATGTCCTTGGTCTTGACTCCGGGCTGCAGAAATTTAATGTTTTCAAGGATATCTTTTGGTTTTTCTTTTATTTTAAGGACCTTTACGTTCTGGCCCTTAAGCCTCTGCCGGAGGACTTGTTCGCTGGGTGCTTCATTCTCACCCTTTTGAAGTGTCCCTTTTGCAGTTTTTCCTTCCCAAAGATATACTGGCATTTTGATCCTCTCCTTAATTTTTATTCTTCATTATTTTATTCATACAGAAAGGGAAACAATAATGCAAATTAATCATCATCCCGTACAGTTGTTTTTAAAACTTCGTCGTAAGTTATTTCACCTTTAAGCAGCTTTTCGATTCCGCTTTGTCTAAGACTCTGCATTCCAAGACTCATGGCTTCTTTCTTGATCTCGATTGAAGATGCTCCCTGCAGTACCAGCTCTTTTAAGGGTTCATACATGGGCATGACTTCATAAAGAGCAATACGGCCTTTGTTTCCGGTATTGTTGCAGGCATCACAGCCCTTGCCCTCATAAAAGGTAACGCCTTCATACTGTTCCGGGCTTACCCCCAGTTTTTCAAGCTTGATCTTTGATATTTCAACCGGTTCTTTACAGGCGGAACATATTTTTCTTGCAAGACGCTGGGCAAGAATAAGATTAATAGAAGACGAGACCAGAAAGGGTTCTATTCCCATATTAAGAAGTCTGTTTATCGTACTGGGCGCATCATTGGTATGCAGCGTACTTAAAACCATATGTCCGGTAAGCGCTGCCTTAATGGCGATTTCTGCTGTCTCAAAGTCCCGGATTTCACCCACAAGAATAACATCCGGGTCCTGTCTTAAGAAAGAGCGAAGGGCAGATGCAAAAGTAAGACCAATACCCTCATGCATCTGTACCTGATTGATACCCTCAAGGTTGTACTCCACCGGATCTTCCGCCGTTGAAATGTTTTCACTTACCTTATTCAGATCGGCAATTGCAGAATAAAGGGTAGTTGTCTTTCCGCTTCCTGTTGGACCGGTAACAAGAACCATTCCGAAGGGTTTATGTATTTCTTCCTGGAAGTCATCGATCTGCTTCTGTCCAAAGCCAAGTTTTGTCATGTCAAGCTGCAGATTGGATTTGTCAAGAAGTCTTAAAACTATCTTTTCTCCGAACAGGGTCGGTAAAACAGATACCCGGTAATCCATCTCTCTGTTTTTACCCAGTTTAAGTTTTATTCTGCCGTCCTGGGGAAGCCTTCTTTCTGCGATATCAAGGTTGGCCATGATCTTTAGCCTTGATGTAATGGCATTTCTCATCCGCATGGGCGGTTTCATCACTTCATACAGACTGCCGTCTATTCTAAATCTGACCCTGAATGTTTTTTCGTATTGTTCAATATGAATATCACTGCAGTTTTTAGTTATTGCATCCGTTAAGATCGCATTAACCAGCTTAACCACCGGCGCTTCTTCGCTTTCTTGTGCAAGGGCAGAAATATCAGCATCTTCTTCTTCTTCTTCAATATATTCAACACCATGGGTGTCAAAACCGGACAAAAGATCCTCCGGGTTTTCATACGAAGCACTTTGGTCTTCGACTTTGTAATAGACCTTAATTGCTTCCTTTACCGCATTTTCCGAAGCAATTAAGGGTTCTACCCGGTACCCGGTTAAAAATTTGAGATCATCAAGGGCAAAAATATTGCCCGGATCCATCATGGCCACCGTAAGGGTGGAATCTTTTGCAGAAATCGGCATGACCTGGTATTTTGAGGCAACCCCGGCAGGAATTATTTCCAGGACATCAGGGGCAACCAGAAATTCAGAAAGCTTAATGGCCGGAACACCATGCTGTTCACTTAGAAATTGCAGAAGCTCACTGTCGCTTAACTCCCCCATCTCAACAAGGACAGCCCCCACCATTTTGCCGGTATTTTTCTGCCAGATTAAGGCTTTGGCAAGCTGTTCCTTTGTTATTGCTTTACTTTTGACTAGAAGTTCGCCCAATTTTTCAGGCATAAGTATACCCGGTATGCGTAACAGACTGAATTATTGTATTTTTTTATTATTGATTAATTATATATAACTTGTAAAGAATTTTTCCAGTTGAAAAAAGTGAAACAAGATACACAGACCCTTATCGGCAGATATTACCATGAAATAATTTAAAAATTAAAAAACTTGATATAATTTTTACTGAAATTTTAAAAAAGCAAGTTAAGAGCCTTAAAATCCGGAAAGGCGACCCGATAAATAAATGATTATTATATAAATATATTGTCATTTGTTATATAAAATATATTTGTTGACAGAAAAAAAAATTATTCTGGGCTGATCCAGATTTATCAAAAGAGAAGAAAAAGGATGAAAATTTAAGAGGATGGGTGCTTTTGAAGGTTTATTGTTTAAAGATTCAGAATTTTCATGCTTTCTTCCATATTTCCGCCGGCCACCAGAAAAAGACCTGCGATAAAGAGCAGGGTTATCGCAAAAAAGGAAAGAACCGTGATGCCGGCCTGTTTTGATTTCAATTTGTGGACCACCTGAAGTCCAATAAAAATCAGATAAAGGCTGAAAATGTTAATTGCTAAGCTGAAGACAACAACAGGGATCCAGGAGACAAGGCACAGTATATTTATATAGGCGATGATTCTGAAAGTCGCTTCAAAAGGGGCTTTTGAACCGAACAGTCTCGAAACAAGCAGGTGATATATAATGCTCTGCAGTAAAGCAGACAGGGTGTTTGCAAAAAAGTAGAGCAGAAAAAGGTTGAAATCACCGCCTTTATAATTTGCAATAAAGAGTGAAAATAAAAAAGAGCACACCAGAAGAAAAATAAAAGGGTTTCTGATCCCCCCGGTTTGCGGCATTTCGTAAAAAAATTTTGCCGGTCTTAAAAGAATTTCTTTTGCCACATAGATAAAACTCTCAAAAAAATTTTTCGGCTCAAACTCGATACCTTTTTTCGGCTCTAAAGTTTCCATAAATTCTGTAGATTGACTTATTGCGGTTTCTTGATTACAGTTAACTATTACTGTTGCTACAGTATTTTAAAAACAAAAATTATATCAACCTTTAATCATTATAACAAGATGAAAGATTCTATTTAAAATGGCCTTAAAAAAAAGGGAGCAAATTCTGGCGCAAAAAGATAAAAAGTATATCTGGCATCCGTTCACGCAGATGAAGGACTATGAAAAAAGTGATCCTCTTATCATTGAAAAAGGGAAAGGTTCTTATCTTTATGACACAGCGGGAAACAAGTATCTGGACGGAATATCCTCGCTCTGGGTAACCGTCCATGGTCACCGCAAGAAAAAGATAGATGATGCGATTATCAGCCAGGTAAAAAAGATCTCCCACTCGACCCTGCTGGGTCTTTCAAATGTGCCGGCGGCAGAGCTTGCCGAAAAGCTGGTAAAGATAACGCCCAAAGGTCTTTCAAAAGTATTTTATTCTGACAATGGTTCAACCTCGGTTGAGATAGCCCTCAAGATCGCATATCAGTACTGGCAGCAAAAATCAAAAAAAACAAGAACCAAAAAAATGTTCGTTTCTTTAACTCATGCTTATCACGGTGATACCATCGGTTCCGTAAGCGTAGGCGGAATAGACCTCTTTCACCAGATCTATAGCCCCCTTCTTTTTAAAACCTTTAAAGCCGACTCTCCTTACTGTTATCGCTGCCCGGCCGACAAGACCTATCCTGAATGCAAACTGGCATGTATCGGGTCTCTTGAAAAGATACTGAAAAAACACGGGAAAGAAATCGCAGCATTTGTGGTGGAGCCGATGGTACAGGGTGCAGCAGGTATGATCACCTTCCCTAAAGGATATCTTAAAAAAGCTCGAGAGCTCTGTACCCGCTATAATGTGCTTTTTATTGCCGATGAAGTTGCGGTTGGATTTGGAAGAACAGGCCGGATGTTTGCCTGCGAGCATGAAAAAGTAAGGCCGGATATACTTGCAATTGCAAAAGGAATAACCGGCGGAACCCTGCCTCTGGCTGCAACGCTTGCAACAGATGAGATATATAATGCTTTTCTGGGTGAGACAGAAGATTTAAGTACTTTTTACCACGGTCACACCTATACCGGAAATCCGGTAGCCTGCGCAGCTGCCATCGCAAATCTTGAGGTGTTTGAAGAAGAAAAGGTTCTTTTGTCCCTTCAGAAAAAAATAAAACTTTTAACCCAACAGCTTAAAGCGTTTAAACAACTTAGCCATGCGGGTGATGTCCGGCAGAAAGGTTTTATGGTGGGTATAGAGCTGGTATCGGATACAAAGACCAAAAAGCCATTTGCGGTTAAGGAAAAGATTGGGCATCGGGTAATACTTGAAGCCAGAAAACGCGGCGTTATTCTTCGGCCTCTGGGTGATGTGATTGTTTTAATGCCGCCGCTTTCCATTTCTGAAAAAGAGCTGAAGACACTATGTGATGTTACCCTTGAATCGATAAAGGCAGTAACTGCAAAAAAATAGTCAGTGGTTCGTAGTCAGTGGATCGTTTCAAAAATTTGTTATAATCGCTATTAGCCATTAAATGAAATGTTCATTCAAGGCCGCCAGACCACACCTTGAATCCGGGAAACCCGTTTGCTCCTTAAATTTACCTGCGATGGATAGTCCCGGGACTTGCCGATTTGAGGCCGTTAAAAATAAACGCATGATTTTTTCAGATTATCGTCTATATTTAAATATGATAATCTATGGCTATAACCAAAACATATTCATAAAATCAACAAAATAGTATGGAGGTCCGATGAAACGTTTAATAACTCTGATCTTTATCTTATTTTTACTGAATGCCTGTGATCGTATCAAGAAGACAGAAACAGAAACTGTTGTTATAGATGATGTTTTTACAATACTTGATGTTGAGGTAACCGCGGGCGGAATCAATATTAATAATCCGGACGGTTCAGACAATAGCACTTCTGTCGGCGTAACTATTGAAAAATTTGCCTATGCCTTAACCGAATCGGAGGCTCTGGAATATATTGATAATATCGTTGTTACTACTGAGTTGTCGGATGGAACCTACAGCATTAAGGTTGAAAACCCTGATGAAGATTTATATCTTGACCCCTATGTTTACGGCGGAGCAAACCTTACTTTCAGTAATATAGATCAGCAGCAGCTTATTCTCAGAACCACATCAGGGGTAATAGATTGTGAAGAGATCACTCAGGGTGATATTGATGTAACAGCGGGGTCTGTTTCTGTAGAGAAGGCGATGGGCCCGCTTTTTGTTGATGTTACTTCCGGAACTATCGAAATAGAAGAATACTGGGGCGATGCGCTTGATCTGGAAACAGCGACCGGGAGTATGGGTGTTGATATCAAAGGCTCGGGACCCATCGATGCTTTGATTTCTGCAGCTACCGGCAATATCTTGCTTGACATTTCAAAGGACAGGTCCTGCGAGGTCGAGCTGGATGTTGCTGTGGGGGGTATCGGTGTAACCGGTGTTGAGGGTTACGAAAGTATTACGCCTTTCCCCGGGATCAGCTCGGTGGGCAGTTTTATCCTGAATGAAGGCACCGGCGAAATCAATGTGAATGCCGCTGTCGGTTCAATAGAGGTGACTGTAGAATGAAATGAGTGCGGATTGCGGAATAATCTTAACAAAGATTAATTGAACGCAGAATTGCATGGAGCATAGGGCAATGAAGCAAAGTCTCGTCCGTTGTCAGTCGTTTGTTGTTCGTTGCAAAGCCCTGACTGCCAATAGCTGTTAACGGCATTTCAGCCTCAAGAACCAAGGGTCACTCCTCTGCCAGGAGTCCTCTATCTTTCAGCTCGGGAATGATTTCAGACAGATTTAATTCTTCTAAAGTTTCTTTTTTCTGCAGACCGGTGGCAACATCCCAGCCCCGAACAGCATAGTATTCATCCATCATTTTTTCAAACTTGTCCCGTTCCACCACAGCGCCTTTCCGGGAGATGAGTTCACCGCCGGGACCCGGCAGCATCATTTCAGGATTGAACACGTCAAAGAAACCCGGGTCTTCCTCAATCGGTTCGGAGAAATTAAATTCGTTGATTTGATCATCTTTTCTGCCGGACCGGCCTTCTCTGCACTGGATGGCCCGCTGCAGATTAAAGACCCGCTCGCCGGTGCGGTAGTAGTCTTTTTCGTCCATATCCATTCCGGTAACTGCAGACAAAAGACGGCTCTCAAGGGTCGGATCACCCACATGGTCTTCTGCACCTTCAGAGGTGGTGATCGGAAACATAAAATCACAGCCCACCAGGTTTTCTTTTGCGTACCCGCGGTCCTGGATGATGCAGGCTACTTCTCCTTTTCCTTCATAGGTGGAGAAATCAACCGCTTTTTCGCTTTTCCAGAATTTGCGTGCGATGTTTTGCAGGACTTCAGTGCTGAACGGAGAATACGCGCCTTCCGTGGCGAACCACATGGTCCATTTCATCATGGGAAAACAGACCTCGTGGAGTTGGTTTAAGGTGCTGGTGGACTCCGTGGCATAAAAAGGTGCGTTGGTAATAAAGAACCGGGGGTTATAGGCGTTTGCGTTAAAGCCGCTTGGGGTGACCCGCTTGTCAAGGAGGGTCTCGGTTTCTTTTCCTGAAGCCCGTGCTGCCCGGATGGTTCCCTCAGCCAGAATGTCTCCAAACCCTTTTCGGTAAGCAATCATATCCAGCAGTTTTTCTGCATATTCCAGCGTTCCCTGTTCTGAAAGTTTAATTCCGATTTTGTCTTCAGGAAGCAGGCCAAGTTTATCGCTTTCATGGAGAAAGTTGAATATATTGTTTATTTCCTGTCCGCACAGTCCATACCGGTCTAATAGTGATGTGACCAGAAACGGGACAGGTGTCGGCTCGTCATTGTTCTGCCGTTTGTCCCAGAGGTAATAGGAGTAGGCTGCTGCACAGTTTTTTCTAACCTCTTCTTTCCCGGAGTCGTGCCGGTAGAGTCCTCGGGGGCAGCCGGAAGGACAGCCCAAGCACGGAGACCGTTTAATAAGTTCGATGCCCTCGATATTCGGATCCATGAGGACTCTGCCTTCAATTAAAGACAGGATCTGTTGGTTAATTTTCTTAAGTTCTTCGGGTCTGGCAACAGATACTTTTTGGTTTCCCTCGATGACAATGGCTTTGAGATTTTTCGAGCCCATGACCGCACCAAAACCACTACCACCGCAGGCACCATTATCACTCATGGCGATGGCCAGTTTGACCCGGTTTTCACCGGCAACTCCGATGCACACCGCCCGTGAATTTTTTCCGTGGGCACCTGTCAGACGCTTAAGGGTTTCCGGGATATCAAGACCCCAGAGACCGGCAGCATCTTTTATTTCACATTTTCCGTTTTGTATATGGATATAGCTTGGTTTTTTGGCTTTACCGTTAATAACAATACCGTCCAGACCGGCAGCCTTAATGGTCACGGCCATGCTGCCGCCTACATTTCCAAGTCCGAACTGTTCAGGATTAAGAAGCGGTGATTTCCCGCCAATGAACCACCTGTTGCAGGAAAGCGCAGAAGATCCGGCCAGCGGTCCAGTCATGATGATAATGGGGCTGTCCGGATGAAAGGCATCTGTCTTTGGACTAACCTCATCCCAGTATATTTTAGAGAGAACCCCTCTCCCGCCGATGAACCGTTCAGCAAGATCTGCTGTTGACTGGTGCTGAGTATCTCCTGAAGTGAGGTTCAGCCTGAGTATGGTTCCCTGCCAGCCATAGGATTTTTCCATGCTGTCTCCTTAAAGAAAAAGGTTCGTATTCGTGTAATAAAAGTATTTTTATTATATACAATATTTCTAGCTTTTTTTCCAACGGCCGTTTTTCAGGTCATCCACGATAGCATACAGACAGGGGATCAGGAGCAGGGTGAGAATGCTGGAGAAGGAGAGACCCCAGACAATTGAGATCGCCATGGGCGTTAGCATTTGTTCTTTACCAAAGATTCCCAGGGCAAGGGGCATCAGGCCTAAAATAGTGGTAATGGATGTCAAAAGGATAGGTCTCAGCCGGGTTTTGGAAGCATCAATAATGGCTGCAATTCTGTCTCCGCCTTCAGCTATCCGCTTGTTAATAAAATCAATCAGCACAATTGAATCGTTTACCACAATTCCCGATAGGGCGATAATGCCCATAAATGACATCATGCCGATGGGTGTTCTCATAATGATCAGTCCCACGAACACGCCCATAACCGCAAGCGGTATGGTAAACATTAACATAAAAGGCTGGATGAAGGACTTAAAGGTGCAGGTGATGATAATATAAATCAGAAAAATTGCCAGCCCGAATGACTGCAGCATGGATGCCATTGATTTTTCCGTGTCTTCATACTCACCGCCCAAATTCATGATATAATCAGGATACTTCTGCAGATGCGGTTCCATTATCTTTTTAATTTCAAGGTTGACTGTGCGTGAAGTATTAACACCGGTTTCAATATTTGCGGTGACCGTAATCACTCTTTTTTCATCATAGCGTCTGATCTTACCATAGCCGCTTATAAGCTCAGTTTTTGCTACATTTTTGAGCGGAATCATTGCGCCGTCCGGGTTTGGTATTTTAATATCCAGAATTCCCTGCAAATTATTTCTGGTTTGTGCGTCAAACTTGACCAGGATGTCAGCTTCATCATTAGGGGTTCTGAATTTGGTGGCAACACTGCCCTTATATGCGGACCTTATGGTATTTGCAATAGATTCAACGTCAAGGTTGTAAAGGGCAGCTTTGTCTTCATCTACGATTACCTGGAGTTCGTCTTTCCCCGGACGAAAGTTATCTTCAATGTCAACCACTCCCTTTATTTTACCCAGTTCTTCCATAACTTTGTTTGACAGCATCTCAAGTACCTGGAAGTCATCGCCAAGGATGCGTACCGCAACAGCTTTTCCAACCGGCGGGCCGGCCATTTCCTTGTCAACCCTGAAGAGATGACCATTTTTCATGGCAGCTATTTTTTCACGGATAGTTGTAAGAATTTCTTCACCACTTCTTTTTCGTGCTTGATGATCGGTCAGTCGGGATTTGATCTGGGCAAAGCTGCTTGCGTATTCATATCCGCCTTCTTTAAGTCCAAGGTTTGCTGTTTTCATACCGATATTGGCTTCAACAGAAAGGTTTTCTTCCGGAGGAAGAGCAAGTAAAAGTTTTTCCGGTATAGAACACACTGTTTCAGTCTGTTCTATCTTGGTGCTTGGATCAAGCTCGGCTTTTACCATAAAGGTCTCAAACTCCTGGTTTGGAAAGAGCACAACGTCAAGGGTTCCAATCGTAATTAGCAGAACTATAATGCCGAAGCCTGCAATAGAAAGAATTGAACGGTATCTGCGGAGCAGCAGTTTTGTTAGAAGAGAGGTGTACAGGGACTGCAAAGCAATAAACCAGGAACTTCCAGCACCCCGCATGGTTTTTTGTCTGACCGGCCGGGAAAACTCTGCCAAATGTGAGGGCAGGAGGAAAAAAGCCTCCCACAGCGAAGCAGCAAGAGCAAAAGTCACCACCTTAGGGATGATACCCATAAACATTCCCAGGGGGCCGGCCATTAATAGCATAGGCATGAAGGCCGCAATGGTGGTTAAAACAGAAGCGGTAACCGGCCACAGAACTTCCGAGGAACCGATTAGGGCCGCCTCTTTTACAGGAAGTCCCTGTTCAATGTAGCGGTAGACATTTTCCGCCACAATAATTGCATCATCAACGATCATACCTAGAACGATTATCATGCCGAACAGGGAAAGAGAATTTACGGTGATATCAAAAAAATTCATCAGGAGTACAGAAGCAAAAAAGGCAACCGGAATTCCAAGAGCTGTAATCACGGCAGCACGTGCGCCGATAAATATAAAAAGGCTGGAAAGAACTAAAATGAGACCGAATATGCCGTTTGAGTAGAGCAGGTTAAGCCTTTTTTGAAGATAAACCGAATTGTCGTTTGCAAACACGATTTCAGCTCCTGGCGGCAGGCGCGGCTCAAAACGTTTGGCAACTTTTTTTACGTCTTCTACAATGTCAACGATATTACCGACTTTGGCTTTTCTGACTGTGATATTAAAACTTCTTTTCCCGTTTAGATGTGAAATAAGGGTGGGTTCTTCAAAAGTGTCTGAGACACGTGCCACATCTCTTAAGTAAACATGTCCGCCGGCTGTACTTTTATGGATGACAATATTTTCAATTTCTTTAACAGCACCGATCTTTCCCACTGTCCGGACAATGATCTCATCATGTTTCAGCTTCATGGTGCCGCCGGGCAAATTGATGTTTTTTCCTTTTAAAGACCGAACCACATCACCCAGCGCAAGGCCGTAACCTTCAAGGCGCAGGGGGTTCACTTCAACCCATATTTCCCGTTCACGGTCCCCTAATACTTCAACTTCACTCACCCCGTAAATCTTTTTAAAAGCATATACCATGTCATCAAGCACTTCTTTCATCTGATGCTCTGTGCCGCTGGCAGTTAGACCCACCGTAATGAGCTGGAACATGTGTTTTGTTTCGGTGATTTCCGGGTCTTCGGCATCCTTAGGCAGGTCTTTTATTTTTTCAATTTCTGACTGGACCTCCTGGAGTTTCCGGTAAATATCATCAGCATCTAAGGTAAATTCAACGGTTACCAGAGAACGGCCTTCGGAGGAAAAAGAGCTAATATTGTCAATATCATCAATATCGGAAATTTCTTCCTCAATGGGTTTTGTGATCAGTTCTTCAATCTCTTCCGGTGAAACACCCGGATAGGCGGTAACGATGGATAATCCGTTAAGGGATATTTCCGGAAATTCCTCTTTGGGGATATTATTAAAGGCCATAAGGCCTGTCACAATGATGAGAAGCATTGAAAGATTGACAAGGATCGGCTGTTCTATGGAAAATTTTGAAATATGCATGGCCTGTTTTTAATTATCCTTTTCTGATTTAGTGGTTGTGTTCCTCTACATAATGTTAAGATGTAAGTTGAATGGCATTACAGTTTTGAACCGGGTTCTTCGCCGCCTGTTTCCGAAATAATCAGCATGTCTCCAGCAGCCAGACCTTTTTTAACAACAAGGTGGTCATTGATTTTGCCGTCGGTCTGTATGGGCCTTTGAGTGACCTTGCTGTCTTTCATGATGTAGACGACCTTCATATTATTTAAAGAGTGCATAGCATGTTGAGGGATAAGTATAAGCCTTTTTGGTTTTTCAGATAAGATAGATACGGTTGCCACCATCCCCGGCAGTAACTTTTCATCCGGGTTGTCCACAATAATTTCAACAGGAAAAGAGCGGGTTGAATCATCGGCTTTTAATCCGATCGTTGCAATGAGGCCCTGAAAGGTCTCTCCTTCAAGACTGTCAAGCACTATTTCTGCGGTGTTATCTGTTGCAAGTCTGGCAATGTCCAGTTCCGAAACCTGCACAACAATTTTTACTTTGTGTATGTCCACTAAAGTAAAAATGTTTTGTCCCGGTGTTACAAGTTTCCCGAGCTCAACATTTTTTAACGCGATTTTTCCGTTGAAGGGAGCTTTGATTTTGGTGTCCCGTAATTCCTTCTCCGATGCTCTGACCTCGGAACGGGCCAGGCTGAGGTCTGCATCGGCAAATTGCTGTTCCAGTATGGTGTTGTCAGACTCTGAATCTGAGATAACGCCTTCTTTTAAGAGCTGCCCGCTTTTCTTTGAGTCTTTTTGAGCTTTTGTTTTAGAAGCCTCAGCTTTTCTTAAGAGGGCTCTTTTTTTCTGAAGGGATATTTCTCTGAACTCATCATCTATTTCCGCAAGAATTTCACCTTTTGAAACTTTGTCCCCGATGTTGCAATGAATTTTATTTATTTTTCCGGATATTTCTGAGCTTATCCCAACTTCCTGATACGCCTGCAGCAGACCTACGGCACGGATGTTATACGGCATCTCACTGAATGATATTTTTATGATGGTTCGTTCCGGTTTTGCAGTTTTTGTTAGGGGCTGTTTCTGTGACGTTCTGCTGTTGTCAGCGTTATTGTCTGAGCAGCCGGTGCTGCCTAAAAAGAAGAGACAGACGAACACGGATATTAATCTGGTGTGTAGCGAAATCATTTTGTAATCTCCTTACAGGTCTTTTTTTATGGGTTTTCAACAAAATCTATGGGTAAAAAACAATTTTCACCACCCGCTTTCCATCCTCCGTAGCAGGTTACTGCGGAGGACGGGCGCTAGAGGCGCAGAGAAAGGCAGGATGTTAAAAGCTAATAAACAAGACGTTGTTCTTTGCGACTTTGCGGTAAAATCCAACTTAATTAAATTGGTATCAAAAAAAACATTACCTTCATAATTACAACTATCTGTTTTAACAGTATATTTTTCAATTAATCTTAATTATAAAGCACTTGTGCTGTTTTCCCGGTCTGACACAACCTTTTTCAGAATTGTTATGTGCTGCTGAAGCGCATCTCTGGTCATGCACAGTTCGGCAAGAAGCTGCTTTTGAATTACGGGAAGTCTTGACCGGCCTTTCCGGGTAACGCTGTAGATGCGTGCAGCTGCCGCGCGGCCGGACACCCATTCTCCGCTAATAAGCCCATCATCTTCGAGCTTTTTAAGCAAAGGATAGACTGAACCCGGGCTCGGTTTCCAGGTCCCGTTGCTCATTTTTTCAATTGCTTTCATGATCTCATTGCCATGATGGGGCTTTCTCATGAGAAGTGAAAGCAGGTACATCGGCAGCATTCCGCGCACAACGCCTCGAAACATTGAAGGTTCGGACATGTTAGCTGCCTTTTTGCTTTCCGGATGGTTTGTATCCTTCATGATATATATCGGCTCCGATAAATTAAGCTGCAAGCATAACACTGCTGGTATTGCTGTCAAATAAAAAAACAGGTTATTCGGAGAAAAAAGTTTAGGGTCAGATTGAAAGCGCCGGTAAAAGCCGGCAAAGAGTAAGGGGTGAAAGTCCCCCGCATAGAAAAGGATAGCGACCAACTATGGTCTCCGAGTCATGCGTCGGCTAAATAAGCATTAAACAGCATACAGACACCCCCTAAACAAGATAAACGTTACTAAACAGCATCAAAATTCACACTAAATAACGATAAAAACATTAATGGTTTTTAATACCTATAGTATTCGTAAATGGTTGAAATGTGTTGTTATGTTTAGGAAAGTGGGGTAATGCTTTTATTGTAATACGCTTATCAAGAGATGGGCTGAATGGATTAAAGAGGCCTTAGAGGCACTTGTAAAAATTAAACACATTGAACAGCTTGATAGTAAGGAGCAATATAGTATTTCCCTTAATAGTTACAGAAAAATAAAAAAACCTATTGAAACATTCATAAAAAAATTAGCAAAATCCGGTTTAGAAAGAAAATCAAAATTTATCCAGCCTGCACTTTTTTCATAATTAACATTTAAGTTAGCTAAAAATAATAAAAAGGGGAGTAATGAAAAATTCATCATATGTTTTTCTCCCATTATTGTTTTCTGCAATTTAAATCATCCGAAAAACTTTATCTCTTAATAAACCAAAGATTAACTATTTTACGCTGAAAACAGTAAAGTCTAAGTCTTGTGATGGGTATAGTGATGGGTATTGAATTATTACGGGAACAAAAAAAGGCCCTGAAACGCTCAGAACCCCTGTTTTTATTATGGCGGGCGATATGCGATTCGAACGCACGACCTTTGGCTTCGGAGGCCAACACTCTATCCAGCTGAGCTAATCGCCCGCGACATAAAGAGAATACTATAATTTTATCCGATTATTCCGTCAAGACCTTTATTCTAAGATCATTTTACACTAGAATATAATTGAAGGGAAAAACACAGTATAGATCCCATGTTAAACAGGAAAAGACCTCTTTTTAAAGGACTTTTTTACGAAAGGCTAAAAAATGAAAAAAGGGCCCCTTCTTATTAGAGCAGTTTTCTATGCTGTTATTTTAGCAATTCTTGTGTTTCTCATAACCTGTCCTGCCTTGCGCGCATCAGAAGAAAATGCTCTGGAGATAAAACAGCAGATTATGATAGAAAAGGACCTGAAAGCCCGGGGGATAAACGACCCGACTGTTATTTCTGCCATGAAAAAAGTGAAACGGCATCTTTTTGTGGACAAAAGCAGACAAAAAAAAGCTTACGGAGACTATCCCCTCCCCATCGGCGAAGACCAGACCATATCACAGCCCTACATCGTCGGACTGATGACCCAGAGCCTGAAGCTTAAAAGCAGTGACCGGGTGCTTGAGATCGGAACAGGTTCAGGATATCAGGCCGCGGTTCTGGCTGAGATCGTAAAAGAAGTTTTCACCATAGAAATAAAAGAGAAGCTTGCACAAAAAGCAGAAACGCTTTTAAGTTCACTGGGATACATAAATGTCAGTGTAAAAGCGGGTGACGGCTATTATGGATGGGGAGCATATGCTCCGTTTGATGCGATCATCTTAAGCTGCTCTGCAGAAAAAATACCCCCGCCTCTTATCAAACAGCTGAAAGACGGCGGTAAAATAATACTGCCCCTGGGACAGCAATTTAAGATACAGAACCTGGTTATTGGAATTAAAAATGGCGGAAAGATAAAAAAGGAAGGTATTCTTCCGGTACGCTTCGTCCCGATGACCGGAAAGGCAGATAGAGACTAGTACAGTTTCTTTTTTGCTTTAGCCTCAAGAACAGTTTGAACGGTTTAAATGGATTAACATGAAAATTCAAAATTCAAATTAAAAATGTCAAATGAAGCTGAAAAGCAACAATGTCAAACGCTTTTATCTTTTTTGTTCTTTTTTTGACATTCATTTGTCATTTGAGCTTTGGCCTTTGAACTTTTAAAATGTACCACACCAGCCTTTTGCTGCACAACGATTACACGTTACGAAAATGCTCTAGTTAATGACCACTGTTTTCGGAAGATACTCCTGCTTAAATAAAGTGGGGAGCGTTCCTTCCTTAAAACATTCAAATATGGTATTGTCCTTCTTTTCCTCAGGATAATAGCCTGTCTCAGGGTCTATCTTTACAAATACGATCCCTTCCGGCACATCAAACAGCTGCACAGGTTCATCTTTTAAGGCCTCTTTCATAAAACTCAGCCATATGGGGCTTGCCGCGCTTGAACCCGTCTCTTTCTTTCCCAGAGGCTTAAGGTCATCAAAGCCTATCCATGACCCGGCAACAAGCTGCGGGGTATATCCCATAAACCATGCATCTCTTCCATCGTTCGTTGTCCCTGTTTTTCCGGCACACGGACGTTTAAGTGCCCGAACTCTGCGTCCGGTACCTTCCTCAACCACACTCTGCAAAAGAGAGGTCATAATATAAGCTGTCTGGGGACTTAAGGCGGATACAAGACGGGGCACATTGTCTTCTACAATATTTCCATCCCGGTCAAGAATTTTTGAAACATATACCGGTTCCGCAGAAACACCCTGGGCACAAAAAGTGGAATACGCCCTGACCATATTAAGAAGCGAAACACCGCAGGTCCCAAGAGCTAAGGTCAGATCATTACTGTAACTGCCGTCAACACCTAATTGACGGGCATATTTAATGACATAATCAATACCTATTTCTTTTAATATTTTTATAGTAACGATGTTGCAGGATTTTGTAAGCGCCTTCCTTAAAGTCGTTGGCCCCTTAAACTGCTTACCATAGTTTTGAGGCTCCCAGAATTTATATTTCGTGCCTTCCAGAATTTCAAAGGTGGCAAGGGGACTGTCAACAATAATGCTGGCGGGGGTATACCCCTTATCAAGAGCCGCAGCATAAATTACCGGTTTAAACGCTGATCCCGGCTGTCGTCTGGACTGTAAAGCCCGGTTAAACTGGGTTTCCCGAAAATTCCTGCCGCCCACCATAGCCTTTACATGACCGGAAATGGGCTCCATCGCGATAAGCGCCGCCTGAACATGGGTGTCATTATCAGGATCATCTTTATGCCTCTTCTCATAAGCTTCAATACCTTTTAAAACAGCATTTTGCGCGGCAGCCTGCATCGAAAGGTCCAGAGTTGTTTCAATTCTCAGACCTTCTTTATAAATATAGTCTGCGCCATATTTTTTCTCCACCAATCTTCTGACATGTTCAACAAAATAAGACTTGTTTGATAAGACATTCTTTTTTGACTCAATAAAATTAAGCGGTTCTTTTGCCGCAGCACGAGTCTCCTCAAGGGAGGTATACCCTTGGCTATACATCCTGGCAAGAACGTATTTTTGTCTCTCTTTTGCTCTTTCCATACTGTTAAAAGGGGAATAATAACTTGGGGCCTTGGGAAGGCCTGAAAGAAGAGATGCCTCTGAAAGATTAAGATCAGATGCAGACTTTCCAAAATAGGCACGGGCTGCAGCTTCGATACCGTAGGCGCCATGCCCGAAATAGATCTGGTTAAGGTAAAGCGTTAAAATATCGTCTTTTGAAAGATACTTTTCTATTCTTGTGGCAAGAATAGCTTCTTTGATCTTTCTTGAAAATTTTCTCTCCGGAGTTAAAAGAAGAGATTTTACGATCTGCTGGGTAATCGTGCTTCCGCCCTGTTTTATTTCAAAAGACCGGATATTTTTAATAGCAGCACGCATGATGCTCCAGTAATTTATTCCGCTGTGTTCAAAAAAGCGGTCATCCTCTGCCGCAATAATCGCCTGTACTAAAACAGTTGAGATATCGTCGATACCCACAAGATATCTTCTCTCCGTAGAGAACTCACCGATCAGGGTACCGTCTCTTGAATAAACCATGCTTACAAGGGGGGGCCTGTAATCGTCTAAAGATGAGATTCGGGGAAGGTCATAGCTGAAATAAAGATAAACCGCAAAAAAGCAGATAACAGGAAAAAGAAAAATAAATCCTAAAAAAATAAGAATGTATCGCGACCAGTTTGTTTTTGCCTTCTTGCTGCTCATAATAGAAAGTATACAATTATCCGTTTAGTAAATTTAAGACTGTTCCCCTGAAAGCTCAAAGGCATTTTCGATCAGATTAACCTCGCAGCCATCAGGCAAAAACTGTACGGCAACCACATCAAACCGGGCAGACCTGTTCTCCATCTTATACCGCTGAATAAATTCTAATGCAACCCTTGAGATCTTTGCCTGTTTTGAAGGGATAACTGCATCCTGGGGCGGCCCGTACTTTGTTGTACTTCTGGTTTTGACTTCGATAAAAGATATGATTTTTTTGTGCTTTGCGATTATATCTATTTCACCCAAAGAACACTTATAGTTCCTGAAAAGGATCTTATATCCTTTTTTTTCAAGAAAGGCGGCTGCTAACGCTTCGCCCTTTTCCCCCAGTTTTTTAGTTTTTTCAGTCATAAGTCCTTGAGAATGGTTTGCGGCTCACCCCTTACTGGAAAGGACCGGTATCCTATGCTCTATCACCCGGTTAAAACTCCTCCTGTGTACCGGACAACATGCATAATCAATAAGCGCCTTCAAATGCTCTGCGGTACCGTAACCTTTATTTTTCTCAAAATTATATTGAGGATAAAGACAGTGGTATTTTTTCATGATTAAATCTCTGGTTACTTTAGCCATGATTGAGGCCGCTGCAATTGAAAGACTTTTTGTGTCGCCTTTTTTTATAGTTGTCTGGGGAGCTTCTGCAGAAAAAGAATGCGTCCCGTCTACAATGATATAGTCCGGCTTAATACAAAGAGCCTCAACCGCTTTTTTCATGGCTGCAAGAGTCGCCCTGAGAATGTTGATACGGTCTATCTCATCATGATCGACCAGGCCCCAGTTCCAGGAAAGTGCATTTTCATTGATCACGGAATACAGCTCTTTCCTTTTACTTTCAGTAAGCGTCTTTGAATCCTTAATGTCAGGATGAAAAAAATCCCGGGGAAGAATTACTGCGGAAGCAACCACCGGGCCGGCCAGCGGCCCTCTACCCACTTCATCTACTCCAGCAACATGAAGATAGCCCCGGTCATATAATATCTGTTCCGGATAGCTTTTGTCCTGGAGCAATGAAGACAGTGGTTCCATAATAGAAGGGATAATTATTGAAATCTTCTAGTCTTAACCCGGGCAGCTTTTCCTTTTAAACCGCGCAGATAATAAAGACGTGACCTTCTGACAATCCCTCTTTCAATAACTTCGATCTTATCAATTGACGGAGAATGCAGAGGGAATACCCTTTCAACACCGATACCATATGAAATTTTTCTGACCGTAAATGAGCAACGGAGACCGCCCTTTTTCTTAACGATTACGATGCCCTGAAATACCTGGACCCTGTCCTTTTCTCCTTCTCTGATCTTAACATGCACCTTTACTGTATCTCCCGGACGAAAAGAAGGGATATCCATGCGCATCTGTTCTCTTTCAAGTCTGTCAATTGTATTCATTTTCTTACTCCAACCTTTCAGATTCTTTTATATTTTCAAGTTGTTTTTTTTCTTTATCAGTAAGATTAGCCTTTTTTATAAGATCAGGCCTTCTCTTTAATGTCCTTTTTAATGATTCTACAGATCTCCACTCCGCTATTTTTTTATGATCTCCGGAAAGAAGGACTTCCGGAACATTCAGCTCTCTGAACTTCTCAGGTCTGGTATACTGAGGATATTTAAGCAAAAAATTAGAAAACGTATCCTCTGAAACTGATGCCGCATCTCCCACAACTCCGGGAACAAGTCTTGCAGCAACATCTACAATTGCCATTGCTGCGATTTCTCCACCGGTGAGTACGAAATCACCAATGGATATTTCCTCATCAACAAAGGAAAGCACCCGCTCATCTATTCCCTCATACCTGCCGCAGATGATAAGCACCTGAGCATAATCACTCAGTCTCTTTGCTGTTTCCTGCTTTAAAATATTTCCCTGCGGTGTTACAAGTACGGTCCGGGTCTTTCCTGTACGAACCCTTAAAGCTTCTACTGCCCTGGCAATAGGATCTATCTTCATTACCATCCCGGCGCCCCCGCCGTAAGGCGTATCATCTGCAGTCCGGTGTCTGTCTTCTGTGTACTCCCGAAGATCATGGGCCCTGATGTCTATCAGCCCTTTTTTTTGTGCTTTGCTGATAATGCCTTCCCTTAAGGGGGATTCAAACATCGCGGGAAACAGGGTGATTATATCAAATTGAACCATAACAAAATGGTCTTTTAATCTAAAGAAAACCGGGCAAACGAGCACCAGCCCCTTTGCCCCTCAAAAAAACTTCTTTTAAGACCTTGAAAAAATTTAAATTTCCAGGCTTACTTAAAAGATCTCTATTAAAAGGGTAATACCAACTCTAAAAATAATTTATTCAACTATTTCCAGTACTGCTCTTTTCTTGTTTTTTGCAGAAGCGGCGGACAATATTGTCCGGATGGACTGTGCGGTCCTGCCGTGTTTACCGATAATTTTTCCCAGATCGTCCTTTGCAACTCTAAGTTCAATCACAGATGTCTGTTCACCCTCTATTTCGCTTACTGATACATCATCTGGACTGTCAACAAGAGCTTGAGCTAGATATTTAACTAAATCTTTCATATTCGCCTCCTATTACCTTAAAGTATCCAATTGATTACTGCTTCTGTCCAAAAAACCAGTTTCCTGCAACGTATAAAAACTATAGGAATTAAACCGCCGATTCCTTAAAAAGTCCCTCTTTTCTTAAGATCTTATCAACTGTTTGAGTCGGTTTTGCACCTTTTTTCAACCAGTCCATAGCTCTCTCTTTTTTAACGTTTACCACCGAAGGGGTGCAGCCAGGATCATAAGTACCTAATATTTCAATAAATCTTCCATCTCTTGGAGATGTGTCCTGTGCCACTACAATCCTGTAAAAAGGACTTTTTTTCTTTCCGAATCTAGCCAGACGAATCTTTACAGCCATAATTTGTATCTCCTCATTTAGTCTCTAGAAAGGCCTTACCTTTCCATATCATCATTAAATCTAAAATAGATTATTTTTATCTAAATTACTAGTTTTGTCAAGCTAAAATATATAAAAAATACCTTGATAACCACAAACGCCTATGCTAACTTTCCAGACGTTTTACAGTTTAACACTAAAAGGATAGCAAAACTAAACATGGCATCAACATATTCAACTTTCAAAAAAAGCACTACCAGCAGCACAGATATCATCGACATAACGGATCAGGTCGAAGATATCGTAAAAAAATCTTCATTTTTAAACGGATCGGTTAATATATTTGTGGCAGGTTCAACCGCGGCCTTAACAACGATTGAATATGAAAGCGGCGTTGTAAATGATCTGACAAAGGCAATAGAAAGGCTCGTTCCCCGGGATATGGCCTATGAACATGACAGCAGATGGGGAGACGGAAATGGATATGCACATGTAAGAGCAGATTTGCTCGGACCTTCTCTAACAATTCCTCTAATAGACGGAAAAGTACTTCTTGGAACATGGCAGCAAATTACGCTGTGCGATTTTGATAATCGCCCGAGAACACGCGAAGTATTTGTCCAGATCAACTCTTCAGACTAAATAATTTTAAATTCATTTATCCTATAGCTTAAAATAATATATTTTGCATATGAATAATAATATTGATAATACAAAAGATAACAGGAATGATTTTTGCGAAAAGCTCAGTTTCGATGACATCGGCATTATTAAAGCGCTTTGCGGCGAACATGATGAAAACATAAAAAAAATAAACAAAGGGCTGGGAGTTAAATTAAATATCCGGGGAAATGAAGTTTCCATAAAGGGAGCAGACCCGGATATCGAAACAGCAAAAAAGCTGTTTCAGGAGCTCTATTTTATTATTGAATCAGGATACACGCTGGGTCCGGTTGATGTTGAGCATGCCATTGGCATGTTTAAAGACGAATCTCCGGTTCAGCTGAGAGACATATTCCTGGATACGGTCCTTGTCACACCCAAAAAAAAGACCATATCACCAAAGAGCATTACCCAGAAAGAGTACATAAATGCCATAAGAAGATTTGATATTGTAATCGGGATCGGACCGGCAGGCACAGGAAAAACATATCTTGCCATGACAATGGCTGTTGCAGCTCTTATGAATAAAGAGGTTGATCGGATCATCCTGGCCCGACCGGCAGTTGAAGCGGGAGAAAAACTGGGTTTTCTTCCCGGAGATCTCTTTGAAAAAATAAATCCCTATTTGAGACCGCTGTATGATGCCCTGCACGACCTGATGGAAATAAATAATGCGACGGATCTCCTTCACAAAGGCATAATAGAGGTTGCACCGCTAGCATTTATGAGGGGAAGAACGTTAAACGACTCTTTTGTTATTCTTGACGAGGCCCAGAATGCGACTTCCGAACAGATGAAAATGTTTCTGACAAGGCTCGGCTTTAACTCTAAAGCGGTAATCACCGGCGACATCACACAAATCGACCTTCCCAAAGGAACAGGCTCGGGCCTTATTGAAACACAAAACATACTCTCAAAGATCAAAGGGATCAGCACAGTTAGGTTTTCGGATAAAGATGTCGTCAGACATCCCCTTGTTAAAGAAATAATAAAGGCCTATGAAAAAGCGGAAAACTCGGGTAAAAAGAATAAATAAACGGTGTTTTAACCGAAAAAATTTTTTTAAATAAAAAAACTGCAAAACAATGAAAGCTAAATTTTTAAAATATATAAAACTGGGAAAGAAAAAGACCTCCAAGATAGAGGACAAAAAAAAACCCAAGAAATCCGATATTATCACAAAACCCTTTCTTGAACCTTCATCGCACAGGGTCATCATCTCCATCCTGCTATCCGCGGTTATTGCGCTTCTGATCTCTCCAAGACTTACGGTTCATGATTACAGCTATGTACCGGGAGATATATCAAAGCATAACATCAAGTCTCCCGATGATTTTTCTGTTGAAGACACAGAGACCACTGAAATAAGGCTCAAAGAAAAGTCTAATTCTGTACTCTCGGTATATGATTTTAATTCAAAGGCTGAAGACGAGCTGGAAAAAAGGGTCAACACGGCCTTTACAATGATCAGAAAAGTCATTCAGGGCTCAAGAAAAAAAGAGCTGACCGCTGATGATGAAAAAAATTACCAGCTTTTTCAAAAACTTTTGGGGACCCGGATCAGCAAAGAGGACTTTAATCTTCTTGCCCAGCGAAAATTCAAAAAAGAGATCGATGATTATATCATGGAAATTACGGTCCCGTTTACCCAGCGGGAAGTTGTTATTTTAAAAGAACATCTGTTTAAAGAAAGGGGCCAAGGAATAATACTCCGGGACGTTCATTCAAACGAAGAAATAATCGTGGATGATTTCTCTTCAATAATAGACATAAAAGAGGCACAGGCACTTTTAAAACGTGAAGCCAGAATAATCCTTAAAAATGTAAGAATTGATGTTAGAAAAACGATCATCGGTCTCGGCCTTGAGATGATAGAACCGACGATAACCTTTAACCGGGTTGAGACAACAAGGCGTAAAACCGAAGCAGCCCAGGAAATAAGCCCTCTTTACTATCATGTAAAAAAAGGGGAGATAATCGTACGGGAAGGCGCACGGATAACAAAAGCAACCCTTGTCAAGCTCAACGCGATGACAAGACTTGAAAACAAACAGGGGATATTGTGGATCATTATAGGTTATTTTCTTTTGTCTTTTATCTCTCTCCACGTACTGTACCGGTTTTCAACGACAAACCTGGGGACACGGCATATCGCTCCTTTCAGCAGAAGAGACCTGATGTTTCTTTGCCTGACCTTTATTTTGAGTTTTCTCATCATAAAACTTTTTGCCGGAAGCGCAAAGACCTTCAGTAAGGCAATAACCATAATCCCGATAGACTCTTATTTTTATGCTATTCCTTACGCCTTTGCTGCCATCGTAATAAGCATTGTTCTCTCCCCGCAGCTTGCTGCACTGAGCGCAATAATCATTTCCATGTTTTCCTGTTTTTTAATTGACAACCGTTTTGTCTTTTTCCTTTATTCTCTTATCGGAGCACTGGTCGCATCACAGGAGGTTGTCCAGAGCAAAGAACGCAAAACCATAATAAGGGCCGGGCTTATTGTCGGTGCGATCAATTCGTTTTTAATCATATCGTTCTATATGATTTCCGGAGATATTTTTAAAGTAGAGGTCCTGATCAGCATTGGATTTGGACTTTTAAGCGGACTGCTTTCTTCCATACTCGCAACAGGTGTTATCCCGATCATCGAAATAATCTTTAACTATACGACCAATATTAAGCTGCTTGAGCTCGCCGACCTTAACCAGCCGGGCTTAAGAAAACTTCTTATTGAGGCTCCGGGGACATATCATCACTCAATCCTGGTTGGGATATTGTCAGAAGCAGCTGCAGAAGCAATTAATGCGAATTCTCTCCTTACCCGGGTCAGCGCATATTACCATGACATCGGAAAGATGAATAAACCTCTTTATTTTGTTGAAAACCAGCGTGGCGTGGAAAACAAGCATGACAAACTCCTTCCAAGTATGAGCAGTCTTATTATTTCCGCACACGTAAAAGACGGCGCAGAGACAGCCAAACAGTACCGCCTCGGAAAAAACATACAGGACATTATCCTTCAGCACCATGGTACAAGCTGCGTGAACTATTTTTACAGGAAAGCAATAGAGTTAAATGCTGAAGGCAACCCGCCGGTAAGCGATAAGGACTTCAGATATCCCGGCCCTAAACCACAGACAAAAGAGGCCGGCATCGTGATGCTGGCCGATTCTGTTGAAGCCTCGTCAAAAACACTTAATGATCCAACCCCGGCAAGAATTCAGGGTATGGTCCAGCAGATCATAAACAATATTTTTGCGGACGGTCAGCTGGACGAATGCGAGCTTACCTTAAAAGACCTGCACCTGATCGCAGAAAACTTCAACAGGATTTTAAACGGGATATTTCATTCCCGGATCGAATATCCTGAGTCAAAGGAAAAGGAATCAAATGGAAAAACAAAAACCTCAGATCTGGATAAAAAACCAGCAAAAACAGATTCCGACCAATCCTCATATGATCAGACGAATAATGAAAGGGATCTTGGCAGAATTGGAATTACTAAATCCAGAAATAAGCATTCTCCTTCTGGATGACCCTCAAATAAGAGAACTTAACAGGGAATACCGTAAAAAAGACAAGTCCACAGATGTTCTCTCTTTTCCCATGCTTGACGACATGGTTAAAAACGTTCAGCCCCAGCTTCTGGGCGATATAGTGATCTCTGTTGAAACCGCAGAAAAGCAGGCGGAGAAAAGAAAATGTTCTCTGTATAATGAACTGAGCAGACTTCTCATACACGGAACGCTTCATCTTTTAGGTTATGATCATGAACTCTCAAAAAAAGATGCGCAGGAGATGCGGAAAAAAGAAAATGCAATATTTGAAAAAATAACCGGGGATCCAAAAATAAAAGCTGTTCTTTAGTTTCATACTTTAGTACTTCCGGTCTGAAAGAACCATCACAGACCCGCGACCCTGTTTCTTAAACTTCCAATTCCTTCTATTTTAACCTCAACAATATCACCTGTTTTCATCGGACCTATTCCACCCGGCGTCCCTGTGGCAATAATATCCCCGGGACAAAGCGTCATGATTTTAGACAAAAACGAGACAAGCCGCTTTACCGGAAAAATAAGGTCGTTCGTTGCCCCGGACTGTCTTTTCTCTCCATTTAGAAATGTTTCAATTTTCACCTTATCAGGATCGATATCCGTTTCAATAAACGGCCCCAGGGGTGCGAAAGTATCAAAGCCCTTTGCTCTTATAAACTGGGTGTCTTTTCTTTGAAGGTCACGTGCGGTCACATCATTAAAACAGGTATACCCCAAAATATATTTTTCCGCGTCCTCCTCAGATACAAACCTGCACTTTGCACCGATAACCACGCCAAGCTCTCCTTCGTAATCAACCTGCTTTGACATCTCCGGATAAATGATGGCTTCATCAGGTCCGATAACTGCAGAGGGAGGCTTCATGAAAACCATGGGTTCTTCCGGGATCGTCATGTTCATCTCTTCAGCATGGGAACGGTAATTAAGCCCTATTGCGATTATTTTTGTCGGAGCACAGGGCGGAAGTATTTTTACCGCATCAAGAGGGATTGTCTTTTCAGTAAGCCAAAATTCTGAGAAAACATCACCCTTGGCTTCCTGTATACGATCATCTTTAACAAGGCCAAACTTTTTCTCTTTATCTTTCTCATAACATACAAATTTCATTCTCTTTTTTCTCCGCTGAGATTTTCATTTCTAAAGATAAGAAACTCTTAAAATTACGCCCTTTCAGAGGCAAATACAGTCCTTAACACTATTTTCAAGTATAGAAAATGGCTCAAGCTGTGTCAATCAGAAACCGGCACCCCCCCCCGGAAATCCGCTGTCTGCATACTGTTGTTCAGATGTTTAAAGGCTTTATGCTTAACAATTCATCCAAAGATTATAATCTTTGGATGAATTGTTTTAAACACTTAAGGCCGCATCTCCCAAACAAAGCTAAAAAGGCCTATTGACAAGCCAAGCATATCGTGTTACGAAAATATAATTCGTGTTACCCATTTAAAAGGAGATAAAATATGTCTTCCACAACCCGCTTCGGCGTTTCCCTGGACAACCGGCTGCTAAGCAAATTTGACAGGCTAAACAAAAAAAAAGGTTATGCAAACAGGTCTGAAGCCATTAGGGACTTGATCCGTAAAGAGCTGGTAACGCTTGAATGGTCGGAAGACAAAGATATCGCAGGCACCGTAACACTCGTATATGACCACCACTTCAGGGGCCTCAGTAATAAACTTATTGAGATACAGCATAATTATACAAATCTGATTATCGCATCACAGCACATTCACATTGACCATGATAACTGTCTGGAAATTATCATCTTAAAAGGTTCTCCAAAAAAAATGGGGGAGATCTGCTCTCATTTAAAAACGACCAAAGGAATCAAACACTGCTCTCTGACAATGGCAACCACCGGCAAAGACCTGGATTAGACTCCCCTTTGGAATATAACTAGCCTGTAAACATAAAGGAACTTATTTATGATCGCTTCAAAAAGCAAACAAATGCTTATCCGGTCGTTTGAAAAAACGGCTTATACTTTCAAAGAAAAACCTATTTACCGCCTTAGCAGAAATTTTGGAATTTACATTCACGTCCCGTTCTGTCTTTCCAAGTGCAGCTTCTGTTCTTTTTACAAGGAAATCTACTCTGAAGAGATGAAACAGCGCTATCTGCAGGGAGTGAAAAGGGAAATACTCGAAAGTCATATGGAGGGAAATTCCAACTGGATCTATATCGGCGGAGGCACACCCAATACGCTTTCGATTAAAGAACTCAGGGATTATATCGTTTCTCCGTTAAGGGAAAAGGTTCAGTTTGATACTCTCGGGATAGAACTGCTCCCGTCCCTCCTGTCCAAGGATTACCTGTCCGAACTGAAATCTGCCGGATTTACAAAAATAAGCATGGGGATTGAGAGCTTTGACAACAAAGTCATAGAACTTACCGGCAGGAAAACGGGTAATGGTAAAACCATAATTGACCTTATCCGTTTTGCAAAATCGATCGGACTTTTTGTCAGTGTCGATATGATGGCGGGACTCCCGGGTCAGACCGACAGCTCATTTCTAAGCGACATCAAAAAGTCAGCATCCCTTTCACCGGACCAGATCATCACCTATCCCTACATGATCCTCAGAGGAACAGAAAACAGGTCCGGCCTCGAAGACCACAAACAGTTTGAGCTGATTGAACAGGCCCACCAGATACTCGGCAGCTCCGGATATAAAAGAGCCTGCGTCTGGACCTCGCAAAAAGGAACAGATTATTACGATTCGTCCCGGGACGAGTTGGTTGAAGATTATATCGGCTTTGGACCTGCCGCATTTTCAACATTCGGAGGCTGGAAGATAGTAAACCCCGAACTTGCGCCCTATCTTAAAAGCATGTCCAATTGCAGACAAATGGCCTTTGTCGCGCAAAAGGACCCGTCAACCGATATGTGGCGAAAATTTGCAAGAATGATATATGACCTCAGGTGTGAGTGTTCTGCAGACCTTCCTTTTTATATAAATCTGCTTATCAGGCTGCTAAAAATATCGGGCTACAGCACAAATGACCTGTTAAACAGCAAGGGCAAACTCTTTGCAAATGAAATCACCAAAACGGTTGTAGAGACCCTTCCGTTCCCGATTCAGAATAAAAGCATCGTAAGCAACTACAGGGAATATTTAGAATATAAAACCAGCAACCCTTCTTTTTCTACCCCACCAGATGAGAACTGAAAAAATACCCGTCATGCATCAGAAATTCTTTTGTCATCGCAAAAGGACCTGTGCCGTTTTTAAAATCTTTATGGGGTAAAACGTTTAAAACAAGGGAAATCTATACGATATTTTTCAAGGAAGAACTTTTTGTTTTTTTTGCACACTGATATCTTTTCTGATCTTTTCTGCAATCCCATTACGATTCAAATAAGTCAGAGGATCAGCATCAGGGATCATTAAGACTTTCTGCAGATATTTCTTCTGGTTTAAAATAGCTTCAAGGTAAAGGTTCCTGTTGACTTTCCAGCGCGCAGCAAAATGGGCCGTCATAAACTGATCGGTACCGTCAAGCTGACTTTCAAAACGCGCTGCCATCAGGTCATAAAAAGCAACTGTTTTTCTAAGAAGATCCACCTCGCTTTCATAACCGCCCACCTCTGCCTCTTTAAATTCCCTGTAAAGGAAAAGAAGTTTTTCAAGATAGATCTGGTCAGACATCTGTGCCAGCAGATCTGCTGCGCCAGCAGATCTGCTGCGCCAAGCATTTTTCCAAGAAGTTCAACGTTCTCTGTTGGAAAATCAGTCTCTGCCGGATCCACAGCAAGATCCGTACATAATATCATGATACGTCCGGCTTTTATTTCTTCTTCAGACAGACCCAGCTCTGTTCCGTAACATCCCAAAAAGTCCATACTTCGCTGAACATGGCTTACCGTATATTTGGCTCCGGTACCGGTCAGGTCCAGTTCCTTCTGAATATAGCCCGCATCATGCAAAAGTGCTGAAATAAGTCCTAAAGCAATTTCTCTTTCTGACAAGGCCCTGCCATTAATAACCGCTCCATGAATCAGCCTCACCATTGCCAGAAAAGTATCAATCGTATGCTGAAGGTCGTGGTATTCCGTATTGCAAGCACGATATCCGGGAAAATCACCCCGGTAAAGATCAACGATCATCTTAAAGGCGGAACCCACAGGCCCATTATTAAAATCACCGGAGATCATTTTAAGAATAATCCGTGCTTCATCAAACACTTCTTCCGGAGAGACAATCCATACAAGATCGGACAATCTATCAATATTTTTCATCTGCTCCCCTGCCATGTTCCGGCTTTTTGTAATCATTACTGAAGCTTAAAAAGATTATTCGGATGTTTTCTTTTATTTATTAACTTAATTTATCAACATTTTTAATTCAAGAAAAAAATAGTTTTTAATACTTACAATTTGACAGATGTTGCTTAAAATATCTCTCTATTTTATTTTTTTAAAAAAAGCGTCTATCAGAACAAAACATTTAAAGCTTCTTAAAAGATATACTTCTTAATGAACCACATGACGTATACAAAACAGACCAAATATAATATTTTTTTCCATTTTTGGCCCGCACAAACCAATTCCTGAAAATATATTTTCTGCAAATTTTTTTTGCATTTAAAATCAGCAGAGCTCAACTCACTGATTTTAAATGTTTTTTAATTTAAACCCTCTTTTTACAAAAAACTTTTTACATGATGGCCCATACTTTGCAATAAAAATTTAACAAAAATGAGTTTCATTCCCGTCTATTATTAATAAAAGAATAAAGGGAATAAAAGTGAAAGAGGAAATAAAAGGATTAATCGCATACATATCAATCCTTGCCATTATTGCTGTGTTACTTTCACAGTTCATCATGATGATGCTGTAAAAAAGGTCCTTTAAGTCCGGACCTTTTAATATCACCCCCCTGACATAGTTCTATTTAATCACCGAAACAGATTCCAAGATAACGGCCGGTCAGCAGCGTATCAGAATCCATCTGTACCGACTTCATCTTTGAAACAGCCTGGTCAAGAGGCACACAATCGACCCTCGGCGGATTAAGCGCAACCATAACACCGGTTTTACCCTCGTTAAGAGTCCTGACCGCAGCAGAACCAAACCGCAGAGAAAGCAGCCTGTCAAAAGTCGTGGGTGAACCGCCCCGTTGCAGATGTCCCAGGACAAGACTGCGGGCTTCTTTTCCTGTCCGTTCTTCTATCTCATGTGCCAGCCGGTCACCGATACCGCCCAGTTTAACTTCCCGGCCCACCTGTTTTTCACCGAGGGTACTCATGGTACCGCCCCTGGGCGTTGCCCCTTCGGCCACCACAACAATGGTAAAATGCCGGCCGATTTCGTCACGCTGCCTCACCTTTTCACAGACTTTTCCTATATCATAGGGTATCTCCGGGATGAGAACAACATCTGCTGAACCGGACACACCGGAGTTAAGCGCTATCCAGCCGGCATAGCGCCCCATTACCTCAAGGACCATGACCCGCTGGTGCGATTCAGCCGTGGTATGAATCTTATCGATCGCGTCTGTGGCATTGGTAACAGCAGTATCAAACCCGAAGGTAACCACTGTTGAAGCAAGGTCATTATCAATTGTTTTCGGCACCCCCACAACCGGCAGCCCTTTTTTTGCCAGCCTGTTTGCAATACCCAGCGACCCGTCACCACCGATCGCAATAAGCGCGTCAAACCCAAGCTTATTAAACTTTTCAAGAAGTTCATCAGATCTGTCTTTTGCAACGACCTTATCTCCCTCCTTAACCGGCCACTCAAAAGGGTTACCTTTGTTCGTTGTCCCCAGAATCGTACCGCCAAGATGGGTTATTCCCCGAACCCTGTTTGAATCAAGACGGATGATCCCTTCCTCCTCAGACATTTCAAGTATCCCGGTATATCCCTGGCGTATACCATAGACCTCCCAGCCAAGCCCTATAGCTGATATGGTCGCACCCCTGATAACGGCATTAAGCCCCGGAGCATCTCCTCCGCCGGTATTAATCGCTACCTTTTTTATATCAACCATGCAAAACCCCCTTTCGTATATGTATTGAAATTTCCAGATATGTAACTATCTAAAAAAGGACTGATAATATCGGTACTCTGATCTTTTTAAACCCGCAAGGCTTATATAAAACCTTATTATCTTATACCTCAAAACTAGTCAACAGTAGACTTCAAGACTGTTTGCTGATATAAACCTAGAAACAGGGCGCCGCAAAAATCAGGAAGAGATAATATGTCTTTTAACATAGTACTTGTATATCCGCAAATACCAAACAATACAGGAAATATCGGCCGCCTCTGCACAGCAACAGATTCCGTTCTCCATCTCATTGAACCCCTGGGCTTTGAACTTACAGAAAAAAAACTGAGGCGCGCAGGTCTTGACTACTGGCAGCACCTTAAATTTCACTGTTATAAAAGCCTGGAAGATTTTTTTGAAAAAAACAGCAGTGGAAATTTTATGTTCTTAAGCTCACGGGGAAAAACGGTTTACTGGGATCACCAGTACAAAGAGAAGGACTTTCTTGTGTTCGGAAGAGAGGAAGACGGACTGCCTGAAGATCTGCTTGAAAAAAACTTTCAAAGCACCCTTTCTATTCCCCTGTACAATAAAAAGGTGCGGAGTTTAAACCTTGCAAATTCTGTATCAATCGTCCTTTATGAAGCCATCCGCCAAACCGGATAAGCAATAATTTTTCAAGCGGCTACAACCGTAAAGGGCAAGCATAATACCCATAATTCAAGCATTGACACATAAAAGCCCCCTTAAATCAGGGGACTTTTATTTTATGAACCTATAGCAGCGCAAGCGAGTACAGCCGTTTTAAGGTTTTTCACTTGAATCCTTGCCCCCTTATTAACAAATAGTTATAAATCCCGATTTGCCAGCACCACCATTTAAAATTAATTAGAGCCTGTCCAAAAATATAAAGTGCTTAAGTGACAGTGGGGAAAAGATCTTAAGATTAAAATATAAAGGCAGAATTTGAGATAAAAATAAAATAAGGCATGCTATAATATTTTTTTACCACAAAA
>Ga0207996_1000250_pt1 | contig 50537 bp, 35 predicted proteins | sample AntAceMetag02UKG_FD_184773 | JGI IMG/M metagenome (GOLD analysis project Ga0207996, IMG submission 184773) | Saline lake microbial communities from Ace Lake, Antarctica - Antarctic Ace Lake Metagenome 02UKG (SPAdes) (version 2) | ecosystem: Environmental > Aquatic > Non-marine Saline and...
GTTAAGCCTGCTGCGAGGCGCTAAAGTAATCGAACAAATTGTTTGTGTCAACTATAAAGTTAACTCAATTTGACGATTGTTGGAAGTCGATGTTTCCATCGTCTCCCTCACTCAGCGACCGCGGCAAGCTACTCAATCGGGAGGGGCCTGTCAACGTTTAATGTTATACTTTTTCAATTTAGTCACGTTTTCTTTCTCAGTATTTACTTAACTAGCGAAAACTAATTGCTTTTCATGTAGTTAAGGCGTAACATCGTGTCATCTGTAATAGATAAAATCTACCTAAATCCCAGTCTAATCGTATCTATTTGGTTCAGGATGAATACTAAAAACACATTGCTTCGCAACCTTCCTAAGGTCGACCTCGTTTTAGAGGATCTCCTTCATTCCAGTAACAGTACTGTTCCCCTGCTAATTCTCAAATCCGCTGTACGTGAAACACTTGAAAATTTGCGTGAGAATATTCTTTCAGGACATACTACGGAATTGCCCGATTCAACTCAGGAATGGGAAATTCTCTTTGAAGATGCAATCAAAAAGAAAACTACTCCAAATCTTCGAAGAGTAATTAATGGGACAGGTGTAGTTATTCATACAAATCTTGGTCGTTCACTACTTGGGAGTTCTTCCATCGAAGCACTTCAAACAGCCGGGGCCTGTTTTACTAATCTTGAATTCGATCTTGCTACAGGTAAAAGAGGGAGTCGTTACAGTCTTGTAGAAGAAATCCTGTGTGAGCTGACCGGTGCAGAAGCTGCTATTGTAGTCAATAATAACGCCGCCGCCGTTCTTCTTGCCTTGAATACCTTATCCTTTAATAAAGAGAGTATAGTTTCACGTGGTCAATTAGTTGAAATTGGTGGATCGTTTCGAATCCCCGATGTGATGTCCCGGAGTGGTGCCAGAATGGTAGAGGTTGGCGCTACCAACAGAACCCATCTGTTTGACTACGAAGACGCAATCCACGAAGAAACCGCTCTACTCTTAAAAGTTCATACTTCCAATTTTCGTGTCATCGGGTTTACCTCCGAAGTTCCCTTAGCTGATATGGTTAGCCTTGCTGATAAATATAATATTCCTGTTATGGAGGATCTGGGTAGTGGTTCACTCATAGATCTTTCCCCATGGGGCCTTCCTAAGGAACCAACAGTACAGGACATTGTTAAAGCTGGAGCCGATGTTGTTACGTTCAGTGGTGATAAGCTGCTTGGTGGCCCACAGGCTGGAATAATAGTTGGTAAGAAAAATATTATTGCCAGAATTAAAAGTAACCCCATGAATCGTGCCCTGCGCATTGATAAGTTTACCCTGGCATCTCTCGAGTCAGTGCTCCGCGAGTATTATGACTTTGAATCCGCCTTACACTCTATACCTACACTTTCCATGCTGACTGCTGATGCTGAAACCATTAAGAAGAAAGGACAGAGAATACTGCGGCGTTTAGGTGGTGCTCAGAAATACAAAGGAATTATCGAATTGCAACCCAGCGTCTCTAAAGTTGGTGGTGGTGCTATGCCCGAGCATGGACTTGAAAGCTGGGCACTCGCTGTCACTCCGGGGGAAGCTGGGGGGAGTAATCTTGAAAAATTTTTTCGTGGTCTTGAGGTCCCCCTGATTCTCCGTATAGAAAATGAAAAAATGATTATAGATCTTCGGACCATCCTTGAACAGGATATTGCTTTGCTGATAAATATCCTGGAGAAATTTCTTCAACGTAGGGTTGAAAGCTAATGGCTGAGTATTTCCAGCACGATCTTTGTAGGGGACTTGAACGGCAGGATTTTATACGATTTTCAGCCGAATTTACGCGGGTGATTCATGAACATATCCCGACCATTGATGAGCTGATTTTTCTTGATCCTCCGGAACCGCAACCTGCAGTGCCTCTTTCGGAAAGCAAACGAGAGAAGGAACTTCGGGTAAGCATAGAAAAAGCTGTACAATTGGACAGTCCGGTTCTATCAAGAAATGTACTGATCCTCCCCTTTGTTGCAAGTGATGCCACGGTTGTAGCCGAAGTCAAAGGTCTTGATAAGTATCTTGTAAGAAAAATTGGAAACGACTGGCTGGACGGACTGTCATTATTACTTCTTCGCGAATTCCTACTTGTTAAGCGGGCCTGTATCGATTCGCTTACCGGGTTGATGAGTAGTTTACATCTGGAGGAGTATCTTGATAATGGTTCTAAAGAGCAAACAGGAGTGCTGGTATTACTGACTGTCTATCCAAAAACTTCCAGTTCCTTTCAGGCCAAAAAATACCAGTATCGTACGGTCTCAATGTTAAGGGCTTTTGTTGATGATCGTTTTCCTCTCTATTACTTAGGACAATCATGCTTTGGAATTATCTGTGAGGGCAAAGAGTCTTCATTTGCTGCCGACTTTGCACCATCACTTGTTCAATACCTCAAAAGAGGAGGTTGCTATCGGGTACAGGTTGCAAGCGCTGCCTACGGTGATGCTGTTACAGATGATTTGGTCGTTAGCCATTCTCAAGAGGTTATGCAAAAGGCTTGGGCTGCTCTGCATGTTGCAACAAAAAGGGGACCCTTTGCTTTTTGCCATTACAGCTCCATTGAGGATGCTGCCAACCATCCCTTGGCACCACCTGTTCAGCCACTTGTGCGATGGTTACAAAAGGAAACCCGGAAAGTTCTTAAATGCTCTCTTCTTCTCTTTAATACTGACAGTGAGCTGTTTGTTCAAAGTGTCCATGAATGTGCAGGAGAAAGGGACAGAGTTTTTGTCGATAAAAATACAGTATATCTCTTGTTACTGGGGCAGGGGAGAAAAAAGGCTTTGAAGGCTGGCGATACAATCCTTCAGCATTTCAGTGAAAAAGATAAAAGTGGAACATCGGTTAACTGTGGAATCGCTTTATATCCATTGGGAGATTTTAAGAAATCTGAACTTTTTCTTAACTGTCGTAAGGCCCTGTACCATTCTCAATTTCTTGATCCGGGGGCTCTGGTAATTTGTAATGCTCTCAGCTGTAACATTGCTGGAGATATGTATTATGGAGATGGCGATCTGATGCTTGCTGTACGAGAGTACAGACAGGGATTGATGCTTGATCCAGATGATGGCAATTTACTCAATAGTCTCGGCGTTTGTTATGCCCAGATGAACAGGCATAAAGCGTCCGTAGAATGCTTCAAAAAAGCATGCAGGAGTAGAGAAGATCAATTTATGGCCCTGTACAATCTTGGTCTTGAGCAACAGATACGGAATGAAAAGATCCCGGCCATTGATTCGTTCAGTGAAGCTCTTGACCTCCCAGAACAGGATGGAGAAGAAAGGGCACGAAAGGATATGAGCTTTCAACTAGGTGTATTGTGTGTCGAGGCACACCGATATAAAGATGGCTTGGATCTTTTGACGCCATGGTATTCCAGTGAAAAACAACAGGGAAGAGGAGGTAAAGCTCTTCGTTTTCTTGGTGAAGCCTGTTTTGGACTTGGTAATCACCGTGATGCAGTGAAATATTTACAGCAGGCCATGCGCTATGATGAGTACGATGGAGAGGTGCTTGGTCTCCTTGGTGAGATATATTTGAAAGAGAATGAAGGAGACGATATTGCACTTCGATTTTGTGAAAAGGCAGTGGAGCTGAATCCAGATTCTCTTATCCTACAATTGCAACTGGCCAAGGCTCAGCTACAATGTGGCGATTTCCTGAAATGTCGAAAATCCCTACAGGCTTGTCTGCGAAATAAACAAACCAGACCTACGGCACTCCTGCAACGAGGGTTGCTGGCATATGAGCAGGGGCAAAAACGGACAGCTAAGCAATGGTTTGAAAAGGCAGAGTCATGCATTGGTACAAAAAACGACTCTGAAATTAAGAAAACTGCGCGTTATTACTTGAATAAATAGTGTGAATGAGGATAGTTATGGTTGAAAAAGAACGAAGACTAGTCACCCGGGAACCCAAGTATTGTCTCGATAATAATGTTGTCGGTGATTCCTGGCGAATGTTTCGAATTATGGGAGAATTTGTTGAAGGATTCGATTCTATGTCAGCCATCAATGTTCCTGCAGTAACTATTTACGGTTCGGCCAGAACCCCAATAGATCATCCCTGGTATGAGCTTACAGAGAAAATTGCAGGTGATCTCGTCCGGGCTGGATATGGTGTGATAACTGGAGGGGGCCCAGGATTAATGGAGGCTGCCAACAAAGGAGCATATGAAGCAGGAGGCATTTCAGTAGGTCTGAATATTGCCCTTCCCCACGAGCAGGCACCCAACCCATATGTTAATATGTCTGTTCAATTCAAGTATTTTTTTGTGCGCAAAGTGATGTTTATGAAATACTCCATGGCATTTCTCTGCATGCCTGGTGGTTTTGGATCGCTCGATGAACTTTTTGAATCCCTTACCCTGATTCAGACTCAGCGAATTAAACCCTTCCCCATTATTTTGGTTGGAAGTGCATTCTGGGGAGGGTTGATTGATTGGATTAAGGAACAGTTTCTTGAAAATGGAACTATTAGTGAGAAAGACCTGGATCTCATTCATATTATCGATGAGCCTGCAGAAGTGGTTGATTTTATAAAACGAAGAGTAGTATTGTAAGTTGTATATAAGAGAAAAGTGAAAAAAATTCCGTATTGTCTCTATCCTGAAGGAGTATAAGTATGGCTCAGATTGATGCGTTTTTTAAGTTGATGAATGATGAAGGTGCCTCGGATTTACATATGGTTGCTGATCAGCAACCCATTCTGCGAATTCGTGGTGATATGGAACGCGTCAAGTTCAAGAAGATGGAAAACGAAGAGCTGAAGGCCATGCTCTATGAGATCTGTCCCGAGGATAAAATCAAGGTTTTTGAAGAGCTGGGTGACATCGATTTTGGTTATGAAATACCTGGGCTTGCCCGTTATCGTTGTAATTTTTTCCGACAAAAATATGGAATTGGGGCTGTTTTTCGTGAGATTCCAAGTGAGATTCTTACCTGTGAGCAGCTGGGACTACCCAAGGTTATTTCCCGTCTTGCATATCTTCCTAAAGGATTGGTATTGGTTACCGGCCCCACCGGCTCTGGTAAATCAACAACACTTGCAGCCATTATTGATGAGATCAATAGAAATAGAAAAGATCACATCCTGACCATTGAAGATCCAATAGAATTTGTTCATCGGAGTCAAAAATGTGTTATTAACCATCGTGAAGTGGGACAGCACACAAGGAGTTTCTCTGCAGCTCTTCGTGGGGCTTTACGTGAAGATCCTGATGTTATTATGATCGGTGAGATGCGTGATCTGGAAACGATATCACTTGCCATGGAAGCTGCCATGACCGGGCATCTTGTCTTTGGGACGCTGCATACCTTAAATGCCATGAAAACCGTCGATCGTGTCGTTGAAATATTCCCCGCAAACCAGCAGGGACAAGTGCGATCAACACTTTCTGATGCCTTAAAAGCCGTTGTCTCTCAGACCTTGTTTAAACGAATCGATGTAAAGGGGCGTTGTGCTGCACTTGAAGTACTTATTGCAACTCCTGCTGTTCGAAATCTTATCAGGGAAGGGAAGACCTATCAGATTGCTTCAGTTATGCAGACCGGTAAAAAATATGGAATGCGTACCCTCGATGACAGTATCATGGAGTATCTGGAAAAACGTCAAATAAGTGCCGATGATGCCTATTCCAATTCGGTTGAAAAATCCAAGTTTTTAAAATATTTAAAGAAACCACCCTCTGATTTTACAGAAGTGTAACAAAAAGAGTTTAAGACTGTTTGTAACTATTCAGCAGCACTCCAACTACGTCCATTTGGGCCTCCTCGGATAGCATTAGTATGCTTCGAAGTCCCAAATGAACGAATTTGAAGCACTGCTAAACAGTTACAGTTCAGAGTAGGGGGTAATTTGTTGCTCTCGCTGAATTTTTACGACTGTTTAACGGTCTATGAAAGAATCACAACAGGATATGCAGGAAGTACTGGCTGGTCGGCCACAGTTTTTTGCCATGGCAGCAACCTATTTTTTAGGAGTGTTTAACGATAACTTCTTTAAGCAGGCGGCCTTACTTCTCGCTGTCACTGCAGGACTCTCTGGCCTGCAGGGTAAGGCGACCATGCTCTTCTCCCTACCTTTTATTCTTTTTTCAGCCTATGGCGGCTGGCTTGCCGACCGTTTTCCAAAACGCCGGGTCATCATCGGTGTTAAGATTCTCGAAGTCATTGCCATGATGATGGGGGCTTACGGCATCCTCACTTTGAGTTGGACATGGATACTTGCCATGGTTGCACTTATGGGACTGCAATCCACTTTTTTTGGTCCTGCGCTGAATGGCTCAATTCCTGAACTCTATCCCACCTGGTATATCACAAAGGCTAATGCCGTTCTTAAACTTATTACCACATCTGCCATTCTCCTTGGCATAGCCGTTGCCGGCATTGCTCTTGATCAACGGTGGCTGCAAACAGAAATTCCTTTTGGTCGTATTCTGGTTGCTGCAGTGGTGCTCTTCGTTTCTTTTACCGGAGTAGTAACTGCTTTTAGAATTAAAAAAGTTGAGTGTGCACAGCGTCAAATCCCTTTTCCCTGGTCCGGTCCCCTTGTATCACTACGAGATAGTATGGGACTGTATCGTGATCCGCTCCTGCTACTGGCGGTAGTTGGGGATACTTTTTTTTATTTCTTCAGTTTACTTGCTATAATGGTGATCAATACCATGGGTATCAGTGAGCTCCATATGTCAGCAACGGCAACCAGTTTACTTGCCGTTGCTCTGATGGTTGGTGTGTGTATTGGAGCATTGGTTGCAGCACAAATAACAACTCCTGGTCATTGGACTCAGGTTTTGGCTCCAGCCAGCTTCGGAATGGGAATAAGTTTGTTTGCTACGGGGACGGTGGCTGGGCTCGACGTAAGTTTTCAGTGGTTGCTGTTGTTGATGTCCCTTGGAGGAGCAGGTATTTGTGGTGGTATCTTTCTTATTCCATTCACCGCTTTTATTCAGGTTCGTCCCAAAGATGATGAAAAGGGAAGAATTATATCGGCTGCCAATTTCTGTGCTTTTTCAGGGATGTTGATAGCAGGACAGTTCTTTAGTACATTTGATCGTTTATTTATCCCTTCTACCAATATGCTGTTTCTCGGAGGACTTGGGGTGGTGGCAGCTGTTCTCTTTCTCGCAGGGGCCAGGGTTGCCAATCATTATGATAAGAGCATGCCCAATGGTGAGGAGTTATAATTAAATCGCGCTCTGCCCGCGATTCAGGTTTTGAGACTGAAGGTGCAGAAAGGTTGAAGGCCGCTTGTAACACAGGCTTTCCTTCAGTCTATCTGTCTATCTTGTCGTAATAACGAAAGAAATTGAATGTTATTTTGGATGTTTTAAAAAACAGAGGTTCTGGAATAAGGTAATAATAATTTTGCACAGAGGATAACAGATGAGTGAGAATACTGAAAAAGACAAAGAGTTTTATGTGATGGCTGATGCTTTTATCGCTGTAGCCAATGGTCATAGTGGAAAAGTCGACCAAGGGAAGGTAAGTGCGACATTTTTGTATGCTGCGGCACGTTTTAATACTTTTCTTGTTGCATCGGCTTCGGGTTCAGCAAAGGAATTTTCATCACGGAGAGAAGAAGCCATAGAATATTTTGTGGCAGAGTATAAAAAAATGTTGGAAGAGCATTTTACTGATTATACTGATAATTTTGATACGTATATTGGAAATGGCAAATAAAGAAAATTGGGTCACTCCTGGATTAGAGTTGCTTTGAGTTTTGGTTGAAGTGGTGGGTGATGATTTTTTGACCATTGGTTTTAATGGTAATTGCACCAAGCACAGCAGTATTCAAAAGCTGAATGTTTTCCTCTTTGCAAATTGTCCTGAGCTGTGGTGAAGGAAAGAGAAATGGACGGAAACTTCCCGCTGATACAACTATTTGTTCAGGACGGACACTTTTTACAAAGAGTGGGGAATTGGATGTTTTTGAGCCGTGGTGTGGAGAGAGAAGAAAGGACGATTGCAGTGCATTGTTGTCGGTAGTCCGCACCAGTTCTTTCTCAACTCCTCTGCTGATATCTCCTGGAAAAAGACACGATAATGTCTGGTTTGTCGCTGTAAATTTGAGAATCAGACTTTCATCGTTGGAACTGATATGGCTCTTGCTTTTATAGCTCTCCTTTTTATCCAATATTGGATTGGAAATATTCTCTAAAATAGCTCTACCTGCTTTTAAGAGTACCTGATTTTTGTCCGGTGTTCTGATGTCGATACCGAGCTTCTCTGCCAAATTCAACAAATCATCATATTCCTGTTCGTGTCCACCGACTCCATTGATCCAAAGGGTAGCTGGTCTGAAACGCCTCAGGATAAATGGTATACCGTTAAAATGGTCGGAATCCGGATGTGTTATAACAACGGCATCCAGCCTGGTGATGCCTCTGTTCCACAGATAGGGAGCAATGGCACTCTCCCCCACATTGAATTTCTCAGAAGAACTGCCACCGCCATCAATAAGTACTCTTTTTCCATTGGGAAAGGAGACTAATGTCGAACTTCCCTGACCCACATCTAAAAAGACCAGCTCAGATTCCGTGCCATATCTTTCAATAAATGATTGAGGTGGAAAAAAGAAAAGGGTACAGACTGCAATAAAAAGGGCTACGCTTATCTTGCGGGAGAAATGAAAAAAACAGAATATTAGAGTTACATAGTAGAGAAGGATTAAACCGGCTGCTGGAGTAGAAAACCAGAGGGTTGAGAATGTCTGCTCAGCCAGAAAGCTGGTAATTTTAGCTGCGGCAGCGATTCCGATACTTCCCGTGTGTAATAGCCATTCACCAAGAGTGGGGTTTATAAAAAAAGCCGGGAGTGCCAGTAACCCGAAGGGGAGACTCCAAAGACACAGGAGAGGCTCTATAAACAGGTTGGCAACAGGGCCGACTGTTGAAAATCGATTGAAGCTATTGATAAGCAGTGGAGCCGTTCCGATTGTAGCTGCAACCGAGACAAGTAATGCGGCAGATGTCCAGCGCATAATGGCCATGAGAAAGGATTGAGTTTTGCTGCTGTCATGACTGCGGTCCCTTTGCATGACAATGCTAAGTTTTGGCAGGATGAGTATCAAGGAAGCAACAGCAGCAAAGGAAAGTTGAAAGGAAATGGTGAACAGCGTCTTAGGATTAATAAGAAGAATAATAAGCGCTGCAAAGGAAAGGGTGGTGAATGGCGAGCGCTGTCGCTGGACACAGAAGGAGAGGATGAAAACCATAACCATGATAAGGGAGCGCAGGACAGGGGTTTGAAATCCTGCCAGCAAGGCATAGCCGCAAAGTGGTGGAATGGTCGCCAGCAAGGCCAGTTTTTTACAGGAGATTCGGAGCATGAGAAATTTTGATCGTTTTACCAGCCAATAGAGAGTGACGAAAAGGATGGATGCGACAATCGATAAATGTAATCCTGAAATTGCTAAAATATGGAACACTCCCGCGGCCTTGAATGATTCCAACTGTTCTCTGTTGAGGCCCGACCTGTCACCAATAAGCAATGCCCGATACATTGCAGCTTGTTGTGGAGGGAGGGAACTGTTTATCTTCTCTTTAAGCGAAACACGTAGCTTTTCAGGAAGATAGATCAGGTTGTGCAGCCGTGAATTCGTTTGTGCGAGTGCCTGGATATGCGCAAGAGAGTTGATTCTACCGATAATCTGAATGTTTTTGGCATCTAGAAAGGCTGGATAGTCAAAGCCACCAGGATTGGCAAATTGATAGGGTCTTGACAGGCGGGTTCGAATGACCAGTTCATCTCCGGGCAGGATTGATGATGGCCACATATCTTTGAGGCGGAGCAGGACAAGACCGTGAACTGAAGAAAGGTGTTTTTCATGTTTGAGCCGCAAAAAATGGCTTTTTATAATCACTGTACTTTTCTTTCCATCAAAAAGCGGCATTCCATGCAGGGTGCCGATAAGTACAGTGTCTTCTTCCTGGGTTATTCTGCTGAAGATATTGGCTTCGTGAAGTGGTTGCTGTGTACTGTTCGCAATATGAAGAAATCCACTAAGGCTTGCCAGGAGAAGGAGTGCCGGTATATAAATTGTATGGCTCTTCCAATACCCGAACAACAAAATGGGTGGAATCAGCGAAGCACAAAAAAGTATGGGAGACAGCGGGAAAGATGGATATGTGCGGTGAATGATAATCCCTGCGATAAAAGCAAGGCATAGAGATATCAGAAGGTAGTGCTTCAGGGGTGCCCCAAAACGATTCACAGCATTTCTTTAATAAGGTTGAGGTGTCGTTTTATAACTCCCTGCTGGCTTTTTATAAAGGTCTGGGCAGCTGTTCCAGATTTGAGCAAGAGACTGCTGTTATCACATAAGGTATGCAGGGTTTCACTCAGTTCCCTGCTATCCAGGACAGTGAAAGCTCCTCCCGCTAGGAGCAGTTGCTCACTTACCTCTGAAAAGTCTTCCATATGAGGACCAAATAATACAGGGACTGCAAAAATTGATGGCTCTATAGGGTTATGGCCTCCTTTTGCAACCAGGCTGCCACCAACAAAAGCAATGTCTGCATGACTGTAAATACTATTCAGCTCTCCTATGGTATCAAGGATAAGGAGATCTTTGCCGCCGGCATTTATCTGACTGCGGCAGTTAGCCTGGAGTTCCAATGTGGCGGCAAGATTCTGGATTTCTTTACCACGATTGATATGGCGTGGAGCAATGACCATATAGGCCTTGGGATACCTTTTTTTTAATTCTTTAAATCCCTGCAGGAGGATCTCTTCTTCACCGTCATGGGTGGAGCCTGCAACCAGCAAAAAATCAAAGATGGGCAGGTTGAAAGAAAGGCATTGTTTCCGTGAGGATGAAGAGTAGAGGGCGGTATCATATTTAAGGTTACCAAGAGTCTCTATCTGTCTGTGGTCAACACCCAATGTGATAAGGTTGTCTTTGTCGCTCTCCGTTTGCATGGAAAGGGTCTTGAAGCTGGAAAACAATGGTACAAAGAAGAACGGGAAGCGCTTATAGGAGTTCATGGATTTTTTTGAAATCCGACCATTGACCAAAAGAGAAGGGATGCCTTGTTGTTTGAGAGAAGAGAGAATCGATGGCCAGAAATCAGTTTCTATCAGAATAAAGAGATCTGGCTGTATCACATGTATAAATCGTCTGACAAGAGGAAGGAAATCGAGTGGAAATGGAACGAAACGGTCGACTTTATCCTGAAGGAGTTTTTGGGCCACTCCAGAGCCCGATCGTGTTGCAGCTGAAAAGATCAGTTCAACTTCGGGCATCTCCTTGCGCAACCCTGATATCAGAGGAAGCGCCGAGGTGACTTCGCCAACGGACAGTGCATGAATCCATATTCTTTTTCGCGTTTTCTTCTGTTTACCAACTTTTAAGCCAAACCCCAAACGGTGCAATGTACGCATCCGGTACTTTGGAACCAGCAAAACAATGGCAACCAAAGGAAGAAATAGAAATGGCAACAATAGAAGCTGGAGTAGAGTATAAAGAATTATCATTTTTACTTGGAACCAGTCGTGTGTGATGGGAAAATGTAATCGTGAAATCCCGGATAAGGTTACGTGACGAGTAAAACTGGGCAGATATTGCCACTGTGCAGTTTTTTCGTAAACAGAAAAAGAAGGAATGTTTGTGGAATTATGTGTTCATTGCTTCTCTGATGACTCGCCCAAGCTGTTTCATTGAGTAAGGTTTTTTTATGAATCCCGTGGCCCCGAGATTCAAGGTGGCTTTGACATCAGTGGTTTCTGAGAAGCCACTGGCAATAATAGCTTTCTGTTCTGGACGGTGACTGATGATTTCTTTATATGTCTGATAGCCGTTGATACCGGGTTCCATAAGCATATCAATAATGAGTAGATCGACAGCAGTGTCTTTGACAAATTCAATAGCAGCTTCACCACTGGAAACGGAATTGACCCTATATCCAAGTGCTTCAAGCATTTGGCAGCCAATATCCCTTAAAATGGGTTCGTCATCAATAATCAAGATGTGCTCGCCGTTGCCATTGAAAGGCAGTTCAGTATCTGTGATAGGGAGAGTTTTGTTTTCTTTCTGGCATACTGGGAAGTAGAGTTGAAAGAAAGTACCATTGTCATTACTTTCAACGAATATCTTTCCATTATGATCTTGTACAGTATTCCAGACCACTGTGAGTCCAAGTCCTGTACCACTTCTGGCCATGGCTTTCTTTGAATAGAATGGCTCGAATATATGTTCCAGATCTTCCTGGGTAATACCTGGGCCATCATCCTGGACGCCCAGTACTATATATTTGCCACTTTCAAGTTCATTTTCCAAAATATTATTACTCTTGTGAACATAGCTGCGGGTGGAAACAGTAACGGTACCAGAACCCTCAATAGCCTCGACTCCGTTGGTTACAAGGTTCATAAGGCATTTCTTTATGTGAACCGGTGAACAGGAAATGTTATCATGAGCTGCGTTGAGCTGTTGTCTGACAGCCACCTGTGGATGCAATGACTCGATTTTAGAACATTCCGGAGAGTTTAGATAGTCTATAACAAGAGAATCAAGTTTATGAATTTCTCTGATGCTGGCAACACCTCTTGCAACTGTAAGCAGATCGTCAACCACAGCAGCGGCACGTTTGCCAGATTCTCGAATGGCCACAATCTGAGGTCGTAAAGCATTTTCTCCAGGCGGGAGTGTTTGCAGTATTAATTCGGGATATCCGACAATTCCTGCAAGAATATTATTGAGATCGTGAGCAACGCCACCTGCCATAAAACCAATGGATTCCATTCTTTTTGCGCGGTTGAGCTCTTTTTCCAGGGTGTCTTTTTCCAGTAGTACCTTTTTGAGTTCTGTTATATTTCGAACAATGGATGTCACCTCATTTTCACCAGATTTAACCATTCGGGCCTCGAAATCGAGTAAGCCTTTTTCAGGAATGGAGAGCTGATATTCAAAGGTATGCATTTTCCCGGAATCCAGGGTGTCCTTAAGGTTTTTTTCAACCAATAATGCCAGATCCCGGGGTAAGAAGTCTGAGTTTTTTCGACCAATAATACTATTTGGGGGCTGTACGTAGAGTTCAGAGGGGTCAGCTTTGAAATCTACATATATTCCCTGTTCATTCATTCTAAAGACCATGTCAGGGATAGCTTCAAGTAGAGCCCTGGCACGATTTTCACTTTTTCTCAACTCTTCTTCTGCAGCTTTTCGTTCGGTAATATCTATTATAGTACCAACTGAAGCCGGTTTTCCTTCGTGGGTGGTTGTAGTACCAAGAACCATGGTATCGAAAACTTCACCGTTGCGACGTAGGCATTTGACATCATACGCATCTTGTGATCCTCCCTGGGCCCGGAGGATGAGATTTTCTTTGATCTGTTCACGTTGTTCAGGAACAACAAGATCAAGTGGCGACAACTTTCCTTCCATCTCTTCAACGCTGTATCCAAACATGGCAGCCATGGTGGGATTCACATATTGGAACACAAAATCCTGAATGATATAAACCCCGATCAATGTGGAGTCCATGGTGTTGCGATACTTTGCTTCGGTTTGTAACAGTGACAGCTCTTCATTCTGCAGTTTTTGCTGCGTCAGAATAGTATCCAGAAACATTGTGTTAATGTTTTTTGCCATCTGGTCAAATTCATCAAAATGGATAAGACTTTGATCGATTGTCTTGTCAGTTGAGACGGGTTTGTTAAAGAATGAGTTAAAGAGCGTAATATCTTTGTTTAAGCACTGAGTCATCCAGCGGAACAGGAGTAGAAAAAAGGTGAGGATGGCAATTGTGATAAAAGCTGAAAAGAGTACTTTTGTTTGTATTTGCTCAGTAAGTACGGCCTGCAGCAGGGCAATATCTGTTTCCACATCATCAAGGTATACCCCGGCACCGACAAGCCATTGCAATTCCGGAATTCCAAAGATAAAAGAAGCTTTTGGAGACTCTATCTCCGGGCTACTCAATTTTTTAAAGCTATAGTAGATGAAATCACCGTCGGATGTCAGAGCAGCGGCATGTTCTTTGGCAAAAAGATCCTTCGTTTTTGCGGGGAATGTATTGAAAATTTCCCAAAGTTTTTGAGATCCCGAGTAGAGTTTTCCATTAGTAACCAGGGCATCTCCGTTAAATCGATTGACGAAAATATACCCTTCTTTTCCAAATCGTATTCTACTGATTGTCGCTAGAAGCTCTGCTTTGATCGAATCTTCCACATCATCAACATATAATCCGGTCCCAATAAAACAGTTAAAAGGTTTAAACTTTTTGACGAAAGAAATTTTCCTGAAATCACCACCCTTTTCGCCTGGTTTCGTCGAATGATACTGATAGAAGCCTTCTCCAGATTGTTTGGCGATTTCTATCATATCCTTTATAACATACTTGCCTTGAGTATCCTGCATCCCCAGCAGATTCTTTCCTTCCATCTCAGGTTTGTCTGCAAAAAGGATCTCAACTCCATTGAAATCAGTCATAAAGTAATATCCATTTCCGTTATTGAAACGGATAGGACGGAGTGCCTCAATGATCATTCTCCTGATTTCGGTAGTATTTTTCAGGGATTTGTTCTGTTTGTATATATGTTCAGCAATTGCACTTGCTTCGTATGTTCTTGATCGTATAAGTTTTTTTGTTAAGGCGCCGCTCTGTTCCTTTTCGTAAGCAATCAATTTTACAACGTCGAGTACTTCTTGTTTAACGGTCTCTTTCTGGGTGGTGATATAGGCAGAGCGCATTTTTTCAGAGTTAACAGTAAAGCTTCGAAAAGCACTAAAGATATCAATGGCTGTGATACTTATGGCGATTCCAAGGATTAAAAGGATTCCCCAAAATTGGAAAAGATTTGTGAACAGACTTTTTTGCTTCTTTTTTTGCATGTTGACGTCGGGGGAATCCTTGGAAGTGTAATAAAAGAAAAAATACCTACATAAGCTTAGTTTAACGAATGTTCCATGGGAAAGTCAAAGAAGAATTGATCTGATAAAATAATATCCTTCTCTCAAATAGATGGCATTTCCTTGCCTTGTTAATCAAATTCCTACCATTCATTTCGCTGAATGGATATGATAAATACTATGGAGAATGTGATAGGCTACTATACAATACAAGTTAAATAATGAGGGCTTGCTCATGCTGTTTTTTAAGATCGGTCACTCGTATTTGAAAAGTGTTCTGCTGGCATGTGTCTTCCTGCTTCTTGGAGGAGAGTGTAATGCAGCGAGTGTACAGGATGTTATAAAAAAGGTGGTTGATAATCTTAACGGGAAGACTGCAGTCATGGAAATAAGTATGACTGTGAAAACACGACGTGCTGAAAGGACGATGAAGATGGAGAGTTACTCCATTGGTCAGGATAAATCGTTTATCAAGGTTTTGTATCCGGGAAAAGATGCGGGCATAACCTTTTTAAAGGTAGATAATAGTATGTGGCAATATGTGCCACGTATTGAAAAAATAATCAAAATCCCTGCGTCGATGATGCTGCAGAGCTGGATGGGGAGTGATTTCAGTAACGATGATCTGGTGAAGGAAAGCTCTTTAGAAGATGACTATAACCATACTTTAATCGCAGAAACTGATATGGAGTACAGCGTGGAGCTACAGCCAAAGGCAGATGCCGCTGTAGTTTGGGGAAAAATCCATATGTTTGTCTCCAAAGAATATTACCTCCCGACCAAGGTCAGCTATTTTGATGAGGATGAGGTTCTTGTTCGGGAGCTTGTGTATTCAGATGTACAGCCCTTTGGTGAGCGTTTTTATCCAACACTCTGGATTATGACACCTAAAACTACAGACAAAGATGGCCATGAAACCCGGATGCGTGTTTCGAATGCCATTTTTGATAGTGTGATTGATGAGGGCTACTTTAGTAAACGCGCGTTGAAACGATTTTCCAAATAGGTTTTAAAGCACCGCTATGATACTTTTCAAAATCGCTCTTCGAAATATTCTCGCCTATAAAAAACGTTCAATCATTACCATGGTGCTTGGCTTTGTCAGTACTGCTCTGCTGGTATTCTCTTCAGCATGGATGGATGGTTCTCATCAGCAGATGATTAAAAATGCTGTGGAAATATATTCCGGATATATTCAGATAACCGAGTCTAAATTTCGAGAAAGTCCGAGTTTTGATCACCTTCTTGATAATGTGGAAGATCTGCAGACACGTATTGAGGCTATCGATGGAGTGCAACTCTTTACTCCACGATTTGAGGCATTTGTCCTCTACTCTGTCGGAGAAAAAGCAGTTGGTGGTATGCTTACCGGGATAGATCCTGGAAAAGAACGATCTGTTTCCAGGCTTCATGCTTCACTTATCAAGGGGAGTTATTTAACTATAAATGATACGAACAAACTCTATATCGGCCAGGAACTGGCACGACGTCTGAAAGTACAGGTTGGAGATGAACTTGCTTTTATCGGCACCGGGGCGGATTACTCCTTTGCCGCAGACCGGCTTGAAGTAAAAGGTATCTTTCAGACAGGATTGTACGAATTTGATGCCAGTAGTGCATTTATAGCAAAACCTTATTTTGATATGATTATGGCATCTGAACATCTGGCCACCCATGGAATTGTGCTTCCGCAAAATCCTGAAAAGTCGGAACAGCTGGCGAGTGCTATCGAGCATGAAATAGGGAAAGGGTATCAGTCCGCCAGTTGGCATCAAACCATGGCAGGGCTTCTGAAATCAATGAAGCTGGACTCTGTATTTGGGTATATCACTCTGGCTATTATATTCACGGCAATATTTTTTGTGGTGATGATCTATACCTTGCTTGCGGTGTATGCACGGCTGAGAGAAATAGGTATTATGCGAGCAATAGGTACCACACCAAGACAGATTTTAAGTATCCTGGTACTTGAATCATCAATTCTCGGACTTATCAGTGTCTGTGCCGGCGGGCTCCTGGGAGGGGTATTTGCCTATTATTTTTACCTCAATCCGATGGTTTTTTCCGGCATGGAAGAACAGTTTAAACAATATGGACTTGCTGCATCTGCCATTCCAACAGCTTTTGAGCCAGTGACGATTCTACGTGATATGCTGGTAATGTTTATCCTGTTACTGCTTTCGACCTTGTACCCAATTATTAGGGTCAACAGATATCAACCCATTGAGGCCATACACCATGTATAGGATGGTACTGAGAATGGCCTGGGCTTCCTTCACACGCAGGTTTACACGATCTGTAATGGTGGTTTTGATGATATGCATAAGCCTCTGGGGACTTCTTGTCATGCAGGGGGTTTATGATGGGATGACCGAGCAGATGATATCCAATGCGATTCGCAGTGATTCCGGACATCTCTCCCTGTTTGGTCATGGATACCGACTCGATCCCACACTGGATAAACGAATGCAAGGTGAGAATGTCAATTCCAGCAGACTTGCCACGCTGCTTGATCAGGACCAAAGAGTCAGCAGTTGGGTGGAACGTCTTGGTCAGCAGGGATTGGTCGCCACTGCCCATTATTCCAGAAATACGGTGATCACAGGTATTGATCCGCAGCGTGAAAAAATCCATGGTCAGCTCCAGAAGTATCTGGCTCAGGGTGAGTACGGATTTGGCAAAAAAGGGAAGGGGGCCATCATCGGGTTTAAGCTGGCCGAAAAATTACAGGTGAGTATTGGGAAAAAAATAATTTTGTCAGCGCAGGATTTGGACTCAGAAGTATCATCGATTGCTCTGCGTGTGACCGGAATTCTCAAAACCAATAATATGGGCCTTGATGAGACTGCTGTTTTTATAGACATTAGCACCGCGAGGAAACTTTTGGGTGTGAAAGATGGACTTACCCAGATTTCCATCATGATGCAGGATGATCGAGATATTTCTGAGATGCAAAGTGTTTTACAGCGAGCCTTACCAGAGCTTGATATCCTTCGCTGGGACGAGATGTATCCGGCTCTTATGCAATCCCGGGTAATGATGAGAGGTTTCAGTCTGGTTATCTCCCTGATGATTTTTGGTGTCGCCGGGCTTGGTATCTTTGGGGTGATACTGGTGTCGGTTCTTGAGCGAATCAGAGAATTTGGCATAATGCTTGCCATAGGAACCGGATTTTCACAAATACGAAACATCGTTTTGCTTGAATCATTATTTCTGGGAGTAACCGGTTTTTTGGCGGGCACTCTTTGTGGCGGATTGAGTCTCTGGTATTTTAAAATATACGGACTTGACCTCACGCTTTTCAGTGAGGCCTTTGAGGAATTTGGCATGGATGCTGTTACCTACGCAATTATACGGCCGGATTACTTTATGACAGCCTTTATTGCCGTAATTTTTGCGACTCTGATCAGTGCATATTTCCCATTACGAATTCTTCGCAAGACAAGACCCATTGAGGTCATAAACGAAGTGTGAAAAACCATATGAGTGAATTTCTTGTTGTAGAAAATATAAGTAAACGCTTCCAACCGGATAAAGAGGTGGAAGTACAGGCCCTGGTAAGCATCGATCTTGTTATAGGGCGAGGTGAATTTGTTGTCATTTCGGGACCATCTGGTAGTGGTAAGACAACCCTTTTAAACATAATTGGCGGCCTTGATTTGCCCAGTGACGGAAAAATAGTGCTTGATGGAAATCAATTAAGTAACTTGTCGGAAACTGATTTGTCACGGATCAGACGGGACCAGATCGGTTTTGTTTTTCAGGCTTATAATCTCCTGCCGGTTCTCACCGCACGCGAAAATATCGAATATGTGATGAAACTTCAGGGAACAGAAAAGGAACAATGTGCCTTAAGAAGTCTTGCTGTGGCAGAAAAACTCGGTATTGAAACATTGCTTGATAAATTGCCCCATCAGTTAAGTGGAGGGCAGCAGCAACGTGTTGCTGTTGCTCGTGCTGTGGCCTCCACTCCCAAGCTTATCCTTGCCGATGAACCGACTGCAAATCTTGATTCAAAATCAGCAGAATCACTTATTGATATGATGGAAAAACTCAATTGTGACGAAGGGGTAACTATCATCTTCTCTTCACACGATCCCATGGTTATAGCGAAAGCCAGACGTTCAGTGGTGCTCAAAGATGGTAAACTTGTTTCAAATATTTGTGAATAAGAAATGCAGATATCTGGCAGCTGCCTATCTGGGTATTGTGCCGAGCCTTTCATTGGAAAACACCAATATTCCAGGATATGATGATCTGTATCATCTTTTCGATTACAATCGTCTCCGTGGAGAACTCACCCTGGAGTATAAGGCGCAGCCAGAGTTTACTGCGACGCTGATACTGGATAATGAGAACTTATATATCAATAATCCAGGCAATCTTACTAATAAAACATCAATCTATCGTGCCTATCTGGAATATCAGGGCTCGAAACACTTCTGGGTTTTAGGGAAGCAGAGAATCCCCTTAGGGGTAGGACGATTCTGGAACCCGATCGATGTTTTTAATCCCATTGACATTCAGTCCATAGAACCCAATGAACGACCGGGAACCGATAGTATTCACTACGAGTATGCCCTGAGTCGGTTATCCGGTATTGATATAACCGCAGCTAAAAGAAAAGGAGCAGTTCGGCTCAAGGGATATCTTGATTTCGCTGATCTTGCACTTGTTGCTGAATGGGATGAAGATCAGAATCTTGATATTATCGGCTGGGAAGTGGAAGGAGAGTTGGCCGGCACCGGCGTGGAACTCCGTAGTGAAGGGGGAAGTTTTCATGATAGGAAAACCGGACTGCGTCATACCGAATTTATTGTGGGCGCAGAGTATGGATTCCCCAACTCCCTTGTGCTTACCGGAGAGTACCATTATGTTGATGTGGTGCGTCGTGATGAATTTGGGGTTAGTGTCAGTTTTCAGCCAACAATGCTCTGGTCCTGTTTTTTGATAACGGTGATAGACGGAGATGATGGTTCTGGGTTTGTCTCACCGGTTGTAGAATATAGCCTGAGCGATGAAATGACTCTAAGTGGCGGGGCATTTATGTATCATGGTTCTGACACTTCAGTCTATGGGAACAATCCCGATCGATTGTATGTACGCTGGTTTGTCCATTTTTAATGATGCGCTGAGACAATGAATATAATTTTGTTTGAAAAAGGTGAGCTTACCCCTGAAAATCGTGTTGTTTTGCATGATCACCGGGCAAAGCATATCGTCAAGATTTTAAAGAGTCAGCCAGGTGACTCCGTACGCATGGGTGAAGTGAACGGAGGGATCGGTACGGGCGAAGTACTCTTAGTTCAACGCAAATATCCCTTTGTTGTGGAGCTTGCAATAAGCCTATCTGATTATCAGGTCACGTCCCCGGCTATTGATCTGCTCCTTGCTCTTCCAAGACCCATCATGCTGAAGCGAATTTTGAGTCAGGTAACAGCCCTAGGTATTGGTACGATTTACCTGATTAATGCCAATCGGGTGGAAAAAAGTTTTTGGGATTCCGGAATATTGACAGAAGAGGAATATCGTCCTCATTTAATCCATGGGCTTGAGCAGGCAGTGGATACCCGTTTACCAAAAATTATGATATACCGGAGTTTTCGACGCTTTGCAGAAGAGCATCTGCCGAGGATCAGTGATAAGTACAGTTCTCTGGTGATTGCCCATCCACATTCAGGAAAGAGTTTGTCCCACTGTTTGTCAAAAAACAATGGAAAAGTCCTATATGCTGTTGGGCCGGAGGGAGGTTGGGTGGACTTTGAAGTCGAAAAATTCAAGGATACCGGGATGAATGCTTTTACTATTGGTTCGAGAATTCTGAAAGTTGATACGGCCGTAGTCTCTATTCATGGAAGAATTAGTCAACTTCTAGGGTAACAATGATTTTCACGGCACAAACAGTATTATTGTAATCGAGTTTTAAAAAACAGCATATTGAAAAGATTTTTTCCACCTCAATGAAAAAAGAAAAGGTGAATACATGGCAGGAAAAGTGAGAAAGGAAAATGTGAGTCCGGGTTTGTGTTGTCCTAAAACCGTTGACGAGTTGAAGGAGAATATTCTTCATCATGTAATGAGTTTCCAGGGGCGCGATCCTGAACGGGCTGGCAACAGTGATATATATAAAGCTTTGGCTTACACCCTGCGTGATATCATGACCGCGAAGTGGATTAAGACCCAGAAAAACTATTATGAAAAAGAGAAGAAGCGGGTTTACTATTTATCGCTGGAGTTTCTGATTGGCCGCTCTCTGAGCAATGCCATGATCAACCTTGGTATCTATGATGAGGTGAAAACTGCTGTTGAAGAACTAGGGTTTGAGCTGAATGATCTTGCCGAAGAAGAGGAGGATGCAGCTCTTGGCAATGGCGGTCTTGGACGTCTTGCCGCATGTTTTATGGATTCTATCGCCACTTTGAAAATTCCTGCCTATGGTTATGGTATTCGTTATGAATATGGACTTTTTTATCAACAGCTTATTGATGGCTATCAGGTCGAGAGTCCGGATAACTGGCTACGCTACGGTACTCCCTGGGAGTATGATCGGAAAATGCCGGTCTTTCCTGTCCACTTTTATGGGCGCTCAAGTGGGTATCATGATGAAGAAGGTAAGTTTCGGACGCGGTGGGTTGATACCGAGGATGTTATGGCTATTCCCTGTGATATTCTGATTCCCGGTTTTAACAATGACCATGTGATGAATATGCGGCTCTGGACTGCTCGTGCCTCACGTGAACTGGATCTCAGCTTTTTTTCCCGTGGCGATTATATTGGTGCGGTCAAGTCCAAGGTCAGTTCCGAGACAATCTCCAAGGTGCTCTATCCACCTGACCACAACCTCGCTGGTCAGGAGCTGCGTCTGAAACAGCAGTATTTTTTTGTAGCGGCAACTTTCCAGGATATCATGCGTCGTTATAAGAAGAAAAATTCCAATTTTGATGACTTCAGTGACAAGATAGCAGTTCAGCTAAATGACACTCACCCGTCTATCGCCATTCCTGAACTGATGCGTCTTCTTTTGGACACCGAAGGCTTGAACTGGGAAAAGGCTTGGGATATCTGTGTCCATACTTTTGCTTACACCAATCATACACTGATGCCTGAAGCGCTTGAAAAATGGACGGTGGAAATGATGGGCAAGGTGTTGCCCAGACATCTCGATATTATCTATGAAATTAACCGGCGTTTTCTCGACCATGTAAAAATTAAGTATCCCGGTGATGTCAATCGCCTACAGGCTATGTCAATTATTGAAGAAGGGGACGTGAAAACAATTCGTATGGCCCATCTGGCCATTGTGGGGAGTCATTCGGTAAATGGTGTGGCCGAATTACACACAAAACTGCTGAAAGAGAATCTTTTTCATAATTTTCATGAGTTTTATCCCGGTAAGTTTAATTCCAAGACAAATGGCATTACCCCGCGCCGCTGGCTCCGCCTCACGAATCCAAAGCTCTCCTCTCTTATCAGTGATCGTATCGGCAGTGAGTGGATTACGGATCTTGATGCACTGCGTAAGCTTGAACCCTTTGTGAAGGATACCAGATTTTGTAAACAGTGGCAGGAGGCGAAATTACACAATAAAAAGCGTCTGACCAGACTTATTGAACAGGAGTGTGGGGTGGTGGTGGATCCACATTCCATGTTTGATGTCCAGGTGAAGAGAATTCATGAGTATAAACGGCAGCTTCTAAACTGTCTCCATGTGATAGCTCTCTATCATGAGATGATCCGGCACCCTGAGCATAATCGTGTTCCAAGAACTGTTATCTTTGCTGGAAAAGCAGCCCCAACATACTGGAAGGCCAAGCTTATTATAAAACTGATTACCTCCGTAGGAGACGTTGTAAATAATGATCCACGCATCGGTGATCGACTGCGTGTTGTCTTCTTGCCTAACTACAATGTCTCCCAGGCTGAAGTGATAATGCCAGCGGCTGATCTTTCAGAACAGATTTCAACGGCTGGTACCGAAGCCTCCGGCACCGGAAATATGAAATTTTCTCTCAACGGTGCTCTCACCATCGGAACTCTTGATGGTGCCAATATTGAGATTCAGGAGGAAGTTGGTAAGGAAAATATATTTATTTTTGGAATGACTGCAGAAGAGGCTGAGTATGAACGTCTTAATATCAGTCGTTCACCATGGAAAATTTGTGCAGAAAACGAGGTGATTGGTGATGTTCTGGACAGTATCAAAAGTGGCTCTTTCAGCAGAGGAGATACTGAACTTTTCAAGCCACTGGTTGAGAGCCTGCTCAATGAACATGACCCGTATCTTCTGATACTTGATCTGGAATCATATCTGGAGTGTCAGAGCAGGGTCAATGATGTTTTCCTGGACATGCAAGAGTGGACGCGGATGTCTATCCTCAATGTGGCCAGAATGGGGAAATTTTCCAGTGACCGGACCATTCGTCAATATGCCGAGGAAATTTGGAAGGTCCCTGTGGATGGCTGATGGTTTCAAGCCATGGCTGAATGAGTCTGAAATGATCAAGTAAAAAAGGACATTTTCTTAAGCTACTTTTTGTAAAATCAGTTTTATTTCAAATTCCATTGGAGGCAAATCTTTACGACACCGACGGGTGCGCCGGAGAAGATGGGCGATCTGTTAGGAAATTTCTGTGTATCAGTTAGGGTATTCAGCATACCGGATCAAGATTCTGCTCTGACGAGTCCATAAAATGCTCCTTTTAGCTTCATGAGTTCATTATATGTACCTTGTTCAACAATTCGTCCTGCCTTAAGCACTACGATTCGGTCGTAAGCCGGGGTCAAGTCCAATCGATGGATAACAGAAATAACCGTCTTTTTGCCCTTGAAATCGGTTTCAAGCAAGCCCTGAATACGAGCCTGGGAAGTGTTGTCGAGGCTGGCGGTCGCCTCATCCATGATCAGGATAGGGGCATCTTTAAGAAATGCTCTGGCAATGGCAAGCTTTTGTTTCTGCCCTCCTGACAGCCGGTCACCTTTGCTTCCCACCTCAAAATCAAGACCAATATCCATGACTTCGTCGAGAAGGCGTTCGCTTTGAAAGGCACGACCTTCGAGATTGTGTAGTTGGTCATCAAGAAGCTGTTCCGACTTTATTGCGCCGAACAGGATGTTATCAAGTAAAGTGTGGGTGTACATGTACTCGGAGGGGCAAAAAGGAATGAATGCACTTGCCTCTGGAACTTTAGGCTTCTTTTTGAAACAAGGGGTCCATTTCGCGACTGTTTTACTGGCGTCCTTGTCAATCTGGATGACGACGTCCTGAAATCGACGCCTCGCTGCAATGACTTTTTCTTCCATATTAACAGGCAGAGAGACAATAGGATGTTTTTTTGGGATAAATCGCAATGCCAGGATGAGCAACAGGCGACGAGCACTTTTCTCAGTCGGTTCCGGGCCGGTCAGTTTTTCAATCAAGCGGCTATAGGTTGTGAATTCATCAGCTTCCAAGGGGTTATTTCGGAAGAAAAATTCATCATCCTGAAAGTCGGCCAGCAGGGCGACCGATTGTGTCGCAATGGCATAGCCCAGTGTCAATAAGGGTTTCTCTAAATCCATTTCATGGAGTAATTTCATGAACCGGGGATTGTCGGGTAAGCGTTCTACTCCAAATTCACCTCTTAAGCTGTCTCCAAAAGCAATGTTATCACGTATGTTGGAATAGTACAGATAGACTGTGGCATCATAAAATTCAATGGCCTTTTCAAAATCGCTTTTTAAGTTGCTCTGGACAATCTGCCGCATACGCAAAAACTTTTCTTTAAACGGTTTGCATTGTTCAGGGGTGAGCACAGACTGTAACCCGAAGCGAATAATGTCGTCCCGCAGACCGACTTGACGGATCACAGAAAAAATATGAGAGCGATCAGGGGCTGGACTGTCGTAGGCAACCGCATGGATTCCATAGAGCAGATTGTCACGGATTGTACCGGAAAAGATGAAAGGATGTTGAGCTATCATTGCAATATTGCTACATATGTCAAGCTTGCTCAAGTTGCCCATTTGATGTTTGTCAATACTGATAGTTCCCTGGCTTGCATCATACAGCTGGCCAATAAGCAGAGAGAGCGTTGATTTTCCCGAGCCGGAAAATCCCACAAGGGCAATCTGCTCGTTGGCCTTGACATCCAGATTGATATTCTCAAGCAGCTTGACCCCGCTGGGAACTTTGAAAGTAATATTTTGCATGCTTATATTACCCTGCATTATGAATGGTGCACGGTTGAAAGGCAACAAGGCATGTTCAGGATCCTGGTCAAAGGTCTTCATGATTTGCTTGTATCTAACCTGGGCATCCTGGTAGCTCTGATAATATTCAATGAGCTCTTTCCACGGGTCATACACCTTTTCGTAGGCGGAGAGGAATGCCACCAGCGCACCGAGGGTAAACTGACCGTTAATGGCCATGTAACCGCCCACAAGAAAGAGGATAAAAGGTCCCACTGAGTGAAAAAAATTATTTGCGAATTTGATTCCGTACTTAACGATGAATAATTTCTTCAACAGGGCAAACAGCTCCTGTATATATGTAGACAGCTTTTGTTCTTCCAGGAGGAAACTTCCGTTCCCGTGGATTTCATGAATTCCGGAGATAGACTCATTCACCACATTGGCCATGGATCGTGTAGTCTGTACTCGTTTTTTATTGAGTTTGTTGTATTTTTTTTGCAAAAAGGGGATGACGAAAATTTCCACTGGATAGATTCCCATACTCAACATAGCCAGCAGTGGGTTGAGATTGAACATGAAACCTATGAATACCGCAAAGGTAAGCACACTGGTAACAGGGATGGACAGTGCACCACCGAGGAAAAACCCGATGGAATTCAACTCCGAAGTCATTGCAGAAACAACGGTTGCCGGCTGCATTTTTCGATAGAACTGCAGGGGAAGCTGTAGGACATGATGATATAGCTCGGTGCGCATCTCCACCAGAATTTTCTGGCCTATGTAGAGCTGCAGAACATTGATGACGTATTTAAGGAGACCGGCAATGGTTACTGCTCCCATGTACAGCCCGCAGTACAGAAAAAGCAACTGCGTATCTTGAAGATAAATAGCATCATTAATAATGCGTTTCTGCATCTCCAGCGGAAAGACCTTGAAAAACAGACTGACAACAATGATTGCCAGTAGCAAGAGCTGCATGATCCGGTGTCGCCTGAGAATCCAGTAAAAAAGAGGTCGCTCTGTTATACGGACACCGATATCTGTTCCTGTTTTTTTCATACGGTTTGCCGGAAAAGAAGTAATGTCAAAAGACTCACTCAGAGAGTGATCTGTTTCGAAAGAAATAGTTGCTGAGCCTCTTGCAAAATAGAAACTCCAAACAGTAATAATACAACATATTAAATATATAGAGTTTCATTGCATTCTTCTTGGTATTGTTTTGTCCAACCAAAAGCAAAACCAAGGAGAATGCAATGGAACTCAACGACAAGATATCATGGTTAATGGATCGTGTCCAAAAAAGTTTATTCCCTCACCTGAACGAATGCTTTGAGTCACCACCACTGAGCAGGAAGAATGACTGGTAGGAATACTTGCAATTGTTCAAAATGAAAATATGATTTCTAATCATACAACATAGCAGTGGAGAGGCCGCAAGCCTCTTGATCGACAATCTTTAGTAAGGGCATTTGTGGCCAAAACGCTATATTGTATTCCCATAACCAGTGATTTGATCCGGAAGATACTCCGCCACCTGAAGATTCTGCCAGAACGAGATGTTTGTGGTTCCCTCAACTTGCCTGCAAAGAGGATACCTGGGTCTGTGCAACGAAACAGGAGAGTTGCTATGAACGAGTTGACGACGTCTGGCCAGGCTATGAAGAACCAATTTACGAAGGTGATTGATAGCGATTTTTAGCCCAAAGGAGTTATCTGTTCCCAGTGCTTCAGATGAAGAGCACATGGGGTAACTGTTAGAAGTTATGTGGTACCAAAAGTTCCGCAGGAGCCGTATTTTACTTGCTGTGTTGGAGGTTGTCTTGTAGGTTATTTTTACTGAATTTGTTGGAATTGGAGTGGGTTATAACTTTCGGGTTCTTGCTGCCGAGAGTATTGTCGGCTGTATCTTTCCACTGTAAAGCAACTTATTATCATCTTATTTGGTAAAAGTGCGTAGTTTTGAGTGCCTAAATTGCACTATGCCACATGGTTGTAACCCCGCGATCCTAGGGCGTCCTTCTGCCGTACCACATGTTTCGTGGCAAAACCATGTGACACGATGTGTTGCTGCAACGGTTTATGCCACACATGGTGTGGAAAAAATGGGGTAGGAGGGGAATGATTTAGAGAAATGCTGAAGATCAGTTATAATCAATATGTTAAAAATAGTTATCGCGTAAATAATCCTTTTGTCGCTATAATTAATGTTAATATTCGTCATGCTATAGGTGAAGGATGTGGCAAAGATTCAAATATGCAAGCCAGCTTTGGAAAAGGCAGAGGAGATACATATGAAGTCCAAAATCCGTTATGTCCCATATTGGCTCTGTTTTGTGGTCATGTTGATTTGCTATGTTAATACTGCCCATGGGAAAACTGAAGGCAGCCCCGCACTGACCTTGAGCGAGATTCGGTCGAGGGTTTTAGCGGAAAATCCTCTCTTGGTTGCATATCGACAGGAAGTACTTATTGGCAGCAGCCATTTAAAACAAACCGAGCGCCTGATCAATCCTGAATTTTCATTCGGAGCGGAAAATTTTTTGGGCGAAGGAGATTTTGCCGGTTCGGATCTCATGGAGATAACTGCACAAATTTCTCAAATGGTTGAATTGGGTGGCAAACGTTCTGCCAGGATAGTAGTGGCCCAGTCAAGATTGACTGAACGTAAGATGCTGTTGGCCCAAAAAGAGGCTGAGATACAGTTGGCTGCGGGGGAAGCATACCTGCAAGTACTGATTAGTCAGCTTCGGGTGCGTCAGGCTCATTACAGCAAAGATATTGCCGCTCAAGTTTTTCGTACAGTTCGTGAAAAAGTTGACGCCGGCAAGACCCAGCCATGGATTTATCACAGGCCAGAGTTACCCAGGCACTTGCCGACAACGAATTGATGCTGGCGAATGCGGCACTTGAACGTGACAAAAGGTCATTGGCAAATTTATGGGGAAAGGCCGCAATGGACGTCCCAGATCTGGCAGGCACGCTGGTTCTACCTGAAACATTGCCCAAGAAGGATCGTTTTAGCAACAAGTGGCAACACTCCCAGCGCTGGAAGTTGGCAAAACACCAGATTAAAGTCGAACAGGCCATGTTGCAGGTTGTACTTGCCGATAAGATGCCGGATATAACTTTCAATGCAGGTGTCAGGCAGCATGAGGCAACAAATGACATTGCCTTTGTTGCCGGTGCAAGCATTCCGCTGCCGTTTTTTGACCGGCAAAAGGACAACATAGAGGGGGCTCAGCACAGACTCAGACAGGTTGAGCTTGAGAGTGACGCCTTGCAACAGCAGTTGATGACAGAGCTGGACAGTACCTATTATGAATTTACCAATGCCTACCTGCATGTTCGGCAATTACATGAACAGATACTTCCCGACGCAGAACAAGCTTATTTGGCCGTTCGAGAAGGATATGAGCTTGGTCGATTCGATCAATTGACATTACTTGATGCACAGCGCACCTTGTTTTCAGTGCAGAATATGAGTCTGGAGGGAAGGGCCAAATTCTTCAAGGCTGGATTACGGTTGGAATTTTTAGCAGCTGAACCAATATATGATGATGAGTTAAATATCGTTTTTGAGCCTGTACAAGGAGATGTCCATGAGTAGATTGAGTCTTTTTTTTCTATGTGTTGCCGTATTGGGGGTGAGTGCCTGTAATCAGTCTGAAGAAGTAACTCCTCCTGAGCAGTCGGTTCAGAAAATTGCTGAAGGTCCGCGTCTTCTAGAATTAACTACAGAAACAATGTCCCGTGCTGAACTTACAATGACACCGGCCGGTCCTGGGATCATTGCATCCAATCTTCGTCTTCAGGCTGATGTGGAGTTAAACCAGGAAAAAATGGCCTCGGTGGTAAGTTGGATTGGTGGTATCGTCGATCAAATCAATGTAAAACTGGGACAAAAGGTGAAGCAGGGGGAAGTGCTTGCAGAAATTAAAAGTCTGGAGCTTGCGGACATAAAAATGACGTATGTCGAAAGTGAGCATCAGCTTGAGTTTTTACGGGAAGCTTTGGCCCGTGAAGAAAAGTTGTTGGAGAAAAAAATTACATCAAAAGAGGCTTTTCTTGCCAAGAAACATGAGATGGCCCAGGCTGAAGTCGCTCACAGTAAAGCTTTGCACCGCTTGCGATTGTTGGGCTTCACGGAGACATACCTTCATGACCTCATAGAGCAGCCTGATCAGGAAAAAATTGCCCGGATGCAGCTGCGAGCTCCCATAAATGGTGAAATCATTTTTAAGGATCTCATGGTCGGAAAATCTGTTCATGCAGAGCAGCCCTTGTTTCAGCTGGCGGATCTGTCCGATTTGAGGATCCGCTTTCATCTACCGATTAAATATCTGCAGGGAATAGACATTGGCCATGTTGTACAGGTGGAATGTGAGCGTCTTAATTCGGAAATCAAAGGAACTGTAGTTCATTTGTCTTCCTTGGTGGCAGACGCCTCTCGAACTGTACCTGTTTTGGCCAGAATTGAGAATTCGAATGGAATATTTCGACCGGGTATGGCTGTCCGGGTTACCTTGGCAAGTGGACAGACCGAACTGAAGGTTGCTGTTCCCCGTTCTGCGGTTCAGGAGGTCGATGGTCAGGATACGATATTTGTTCAGGTTGCTCCCTCTGTGTTTGAGCTCAGGTCAGTGACGTTGGACAAGAGTGATGACAAACTCGTAGAAGTTTTGCACGGTCTAAAGGCCGGCGAACAGGTTGTCAGTGGAAATTCATATCGCCTTAAAGCCGAATGGTTCAATCGTTCAGGAGAGTAACCCATGCTGCATCGTTTGATCCGCTTTGCCTTGGAGCAAAGGCTCCTAATACTGGTTTTTACCCTATTGTTAATTGTCATTGGTTTGTGGACGTATCGTGAATTGCCAGTCGATGCCTTTCCAGATATTTCAACTACCCAGGTTCAGGTTATCGTCAAAGCTCCTGGCATGGGTCCTCTTGATGTTGAACAGCGCATCACGTATCCCATTGAAACAGCGGTCAGGGGAATTCCCCGCCAGACCGTTCTCCGTTCTATTACAAAATACGCTCTGGCCGTCATAACCATTGATTTTGCTGAGAGGACGGATATTTACTGGGCAAGGCAACAGGTCAGTGAACGCATCAGCCAGATCCTGGCGCAACTCCCCGAAGGTGTTGAAGGAGACCTGGCCCCCATAACCATGCCACTCAGCGACATTTACATGTTTCTCGTTGAAGGTGAGGGCTATTCGAATATGGAGCTCCGGGGCATTCTCGATTGGTATATACGTCCACGCCTCTTATCGGTGGCTGGAGTCGCTGATGTCAATGCCCTGGGTGGCGAGGTTCGTAGTTTTCATGTCGTTCCCAGACCAAATAAACTGCAGGCATATGGGTTGACCATTGATGATGTCAGTCGGGCAGTTGCTGCCAACAATAGAAATGCAGGTGGTGATCGTTTTGTCCGCAACAACGAAGTCCTGCTTGTCCGCAGTATCGGCCAGATAGAAACAGCCGAGGATCTGCGGGCGATCACCATCACTACCCGAGATAGTATTCCTATCCATGTCGGGGACGTAGCCATGGTTGAAGTTGGGGCGCTCACTCGTTATGGAGGAATAACCCGCCACGGTCAAGGAGAAGGCGTTCAGGGACTCGTGTTGAATCGGCGGGGAGCGAACAGCCGTTTGACCGTAGAGGAGGTCAAGGTAGTGCTGGCCGATCTCGCCCCCACGCTCCCAGAGGGAGTACGGATTGAACCGTTCTACGACCGAACTGATCTGGTCAATCGTGCCGTCAGTACCGTCGAAAATGCCTTACTTCAGGCTGTTGTTCTCGTCCTGATCGTCCTGATTGTATTTTTGGGGAACTGGCGCAGTGCCCTGACAGTTGGTACCATTTTGCCGTTAACTGTTCTTGGAACTTTTATTCCCATGTATCTTACAGGTATATCTGCCAATCTCATGTCGCTAGGGGGAATAGCTATTGCCATTGGTATCCTGGTTGATTCAGCAGTGGTCATGGTGGAGAATGTCCAAAGTCAATTGGGACGATCCTCCGATGTGTCACGACGTGAAGCCGTCCTTTCGGCCGCAAGCGAGGTGGCGAAACCTATTTTTTCCGGCGTGTTGATCATTGTGGTTTCGTTTTTACCGATTTTTAGCCTTACCGGCATTGAGGGAAAACTTTTTGGCCCACTTGCATTTACTATTGTTTTTGCTCTGCTGACCTCGTTGATCTTGTCTCTTACAGTCATTCCTGTTCTGGCAAGTCTTCTTATCGGTGATCACAAAGATGTCAAAGAAACTGTTCTCCAACGTATTTTACTCTATATCTATCGCCCCTCTGTACGATGGGCCGTAAATAATCCCCGGCTCTCCCTCGGTGGAGCGGTGGTATTACTGGTTCTTACTCTGGCCCTGGTACCTTTTATTGGCAAAGAATTTTTACCATATCTTGATGAAGGCACCATCGTATTGCAAGTGGAAAAACTCCCCAGTATTTCCCTGCAGGAATCGATGAATGTTGATACTCAGATTGAACAGGCACTCATGACTCTTCCTGAGATCACCGGAGTTGTCTCCCGGGTTGGCTCAGACGAACTGCGTCTCGACCCCATGGGACTGAACGAATCTGATATCTTTTTGATAGCACGGCCTCGGGAAGAATGGACGGATCCCGACCCCATGGTTCTACAAGAGAAAATGCGGGTCATCCTTGATTCCTTTCCCGGGATTAATTATGGCTTTACCCAGCCCATTGATATGAGAGTGTCAGAAATGTTGACCGGTGTCCGTTCCGCTGTTGCCATCAAGTTGCTGGGTGATGATCTTGATATTTTGGATCAAAAGGCCCAGCAAATTGAGAAAATACTCACCGAGATACCAGGCAGTATCGACATTTTCAGATCCGCTCTGAAGGGACAGGTATATTTAAGTCTTAGTATGCGCTATGGAGCGATGAGTCGTTACGGCGTAACTGTAGAGGATATTAACAATCTTGTCACTACTGCCATAGGTGGGCAGGTGGTGACCGAGGTTATTCAAGGCAATCAGCGTATTCCAATTCTAGTCCGCTATCCAGAGACATTTCGTAATTCTGCCCGTGCCATCAGCGATCTATTGATCGATACGCCATCAGGTGCAAAGGTTCACTTGGGAGACCTGACCGAAATTCAAGAGGAAGACGGCCCGGTACAGATTCAGCGTGAAGGAGGAAAACGGCAGGTGGTTATACAGGCCAATGTTCAAGGGCGAGATGTGGTAAGTTTTGTAGAAGATGTGCGTGCATCCCTGTCGAGTAACCTTGAATTGCCTCCAGGCTATTTTACTACCTTCGGCGGCCAGTTTGAAAACCAGCAACGTGCTGCGAAGCGGCTTGCCCTTGTTGTGCCGGTGGCCCTCTTTATTATCTTCATGGTCCTTTTCATGACCTTTGGTTCTGTTCGACAGGCTGCGATAATTTTGATGAATATACCTCTGGCCATGATCGGCGGAGTAGTGCTCCTTTTTCTCACCGGACTCTATCTGTCTGTTCCTGCGTCGGTGGGTTTTATAGCATTACTTGGGTTGGCGGTCATGAATGGCGTTGTGATGGTAAATTATTTCAACCAGTTACGAGAAGAAGGCCTGACTCTCCGCGAAGCAGTGCTGCAAGGATCAGAACGACGAATGCGACCGGTCCTCATGACAGCCCTGCTGACCGTCCTCGGTTTACTGCCGTTGCTATTGGCAACCGGCCCAGGTTCTGAGATACAGCGCCCCCTTGCAGTTGTCGTTGTGGGCGGCACCTTCACCTCTACTGCATTGACCCTGATTTTACTTCCTTCTCTATACCTCGCAGTAGAGGGTTGGTTTGCCAGGCGTTCAGATGTTGCGAAGTCCGTTCAATAACTTTCTCGCCACTGACAAGTCAGCGCTTGTCTCATGTTGCAGCGTATTGAAAATAAATGGATTATTGTAGTGATTTGTTCTGTGCTTTCGTGTAGTGTTGCCGCCAATGTCCAAATTTGTAGTACCTGTTAAAAGCCAGTGGAGAATGGTGAATTGCAGCATTGTGATAAAGTAGAAAGGCGGAATGGTGGCAGAAAACGCAGGGGATTTTCCGAGAGAAGATTGTCCCACGAGCGTCGGTTTGATTATCGTGATGCTGATCCACCTCCAAGGCGCTCTATCAAGTCCTGGATGCGTTCCCTGTCCAATGCACGCCTTGGGGTTGATCGCCGTAAAGGTGCAGAACGCCGGCGACAGGATCGTCGCTCTCTAGAATTAAGGTCTCTTCTCAGCCAGGAGGAGATTACTGCTCTTTTGCGGGAATAGTCTTTTCTCAGGTCAGGTTTCCAGTCGTTTTTTCTTCCGACCCCATCTTTTCAAAATCCCTTCTCCTGCGTAGATAAAAAGTCCGCACCAGACCATAGAAAAACCAATCATCTGTTCTTTCGGGAACGCTTCCTTGTAGACAAAGACACCTATGCAGAGTTGCAGCGTGGGTGCCAGGTATTGCACAATACCAAGGGTTGATAGGGGGATTTTCTGGGCAGCATAGCCAAAAAAAAGTAAGGGGAGCGTTGTGACAATACCGGCACCGGCTAATAGTAGACGACCGCTTGTGTTTTGATGAACAAAGTCTGACTCTCCCTGGCTTGCCAGAAAGATCAAGGTGATAAAAGCTGGAATAAAAATCAGGGAAGTTTCCAGGAAGAGTCCCTCAAGAGATGGCAGAGATGCCGTTTTTCGCAGCAGTCCATACACTCCAAAGGTAACTGCCAGAACCATTGCTATCCAGGGAAATTGACCGTACCCAAAGGTCAGGTAGCAGACACCTGAAAAGGCGAAAAAGATCGCCACCCATTGCAGCAAGCGTAGACGCTCCTTCAAGAAAACTACCCCAAGAAGTACATTAATTAATGGATTTATGTAATATCCAAGACTGGTTTCAACAATGTAATTGTTGTTAACCGCCCAAATATAAAGAAGCCAGTTTGTTGAAAGCAGAATTGAGGTGATGGCAAAGCGTAACAACACTTTTTTGTCTCTGAGAATCGAGCGGAGTGTACCTAGTTTTCGCCACAGAACCAAAAGTACCAGAGTGGCCAGTGTTGACCAGGTGATACGGTGACAAATAATCTCAAGAGGGATGGCAGTGATTAGTGCCTTCCAGTATAGGGGCAGCAAGCCCCATATCATAAAAGCTCCCAATGCTGCAAGGAGTCCTTTGTTTTGTGATGTCATTTATTTTGTGTCGCTTTTTTGTACTGGAGGGGGGGGCCAGACGTAGACCCCTGAAACCTTTGGGGGAAGGACATATTTTGTATTTTGTCCTGATTTTTTCACTGTATTGCTTTTCTGACACCAGTTAAATTCTTTTTTTCCACCTGAATATTTCACTGCAAGATTCTTTTCCAGTAGTATTGTTGCGAGATCCTGACCGTCAAACTCAACATCGGCAATCATCCTGAAATACTTCCCTCTTTTTATACGGTGGAGGTTAATTGATCGTGCATTTTTGAGGAGAGAATACACCAATTGTTTTGCTGTTTCTGCTTTTTCTTTTTCGGCAAGACATGTTTTCTTCTTAAGTTCCGGAGTATCTATGCCGCGTAGGCGGATGGCCATGTTTTTTCCAAGGATTGCAGGGGCGTTCTGGATATCAAAAGAAATTGTATCTCCGTCATAATTATCAACAAACTGAACATCCATAAAACTTTCATAGTCCTGGAAACCGGAATCTGCAGAGGCATGGTTGCACAGCAGTTGAGAAATAAGGAGAAAGAAGACAAAATATTTTGTTAAGGTATTCATCATAATGACAATTTACCAATACCAAACCACTTCAAGTTTGATGAAATCATCTTTGGCAAAACTGAATGCAGGATCCTCGGTATCCATATTGATAAAAAATGAAGTATCCAGATTGAGTCGAATTGATTCACCGAGTCGGCGACTGGCCTCAACGGCAATGATGGTGGAACCTGAATGGATGTCACGGATAACTCCAAACAGTATATTGGAATCGTCCATGTCATTGACCGCCAAACGAAGACCGGCCATGATATCATTTTCATAAATGGTGGGGAGCCAGCCATCATCACGGTCATCATACACATATTCCCCGATAAGCCCCAGATCCATCATGGACTCTGCAATTCCAACAAGGGTATATTCAAAACCGAAGGTGGTGGCCGCATAGGATCTGCTCTGGCCGATACGATAATAGGCCTCTGCTTTGAATAACCAGTCCCCTGCGACCATTTGCAGGTCAAGCCCTGACTGACCTATATGTTCATAATATGGGTAAAGTATTGCATCGGTGCCGGGATTATTCGAAAATAAAAGGACAGGATCTCTTGCTGTACCGTTGAAATAGTAGAGACCAAGATCTGTGTCCCCAAGTGTTGTGGAGTATCGAATGGCAAGATCTGTATGCTGCTGTTCAGCATCGTTTTCGTATACGGTCTGGTCAGTGTCTACGGGAAGTGGGGTGCGGAACCTTCCATTTGTTCCCGGAAAAGTCCGTTCTCTGAACCATGGCAGGATGAGGGCTTCCAGAACACCCCAATCACGTGGAACAGTGAGGTGTACCATGGGTTGCCCCAGCTTTTCTTCGCCGTCCACTGCCTCAACCTGATCGGTCTGGTTAATGATGTCGACCAGATGGACAAATTCCGTGGCACCCCAGAAAACACGGCCCAGCCCAAAGGTGATTTCCCAGTTGCCAGTGAAGTAGAGAAATTCAGCGATCCGAAGATCACCGTGGGTTCGCTCGTTATCAACACTGTCAACCCTGTAAAATGCTTCCAGAGTGAATCGAAAATTATCAAGTACTTCATGATACAATTCAAGGTTTCCGGCAACAGCTGCGGACTTGTTTTCTTGATGCGGCCATGCCCCATCCTGGAGAAAAAGAAAACCCTGGACGGAGAGTTCTCCGTTGGCTTCCAATGCCAGAGTGTTCGATGGTATGAATAGAAGGGCGCAAAAAAGACAGCACCAGGTAATGAGAAGCGTCTGAGTTTTTTTTTTAACGAACACGTTTCAAGCTGGTGGAGTTGAAATCCTTCTCGGTAAGCCCTGTCTGGAAAGCATAATTTTCCCAGGTGAGCGTGGTTGATTTTCCAGTCTGGTGGTTCATCATATCCATGGTGTCGGCTCGCCAGTATTTGTCTAGATACTGTTGGTAACCTGTCACATGGAGTGTTTTTAAAAGACTGTTTTTACGATCATAAAACTCGACCTTTAAGAGACGATATTCAGTGGTGTCAATCCATGAAATACGTTTTCTGTAACCGGAATTCTTATTATCCACCGGATAGCTTTCTCCTATAAAACAGAGTTGTCCTTCATATTCTTCTTCCCGGAGATGCTTGTAGGTGTATTTTTCAGTTTCCTGGCTGGCGATATCTTCGTAGGCAAATTCACTGCCCATAAAGGAACCTGATTTATTGCGGGAGTTGATTCGTTTGACGCGTTTAAGGGCAGGAAGATATAACCATTGTTCGTCATCTCCTGTTCTATGAGAGAAACTCAAGAATGCGGTTCCCTTTACATCGCGAGGTGTGTCGAAAATGGAAAGACTTTTGTCGCCATCTCCCTGAACTTCCAGGGTTTTACTGCGGATAATCCGTGTACTCTCCTTGCCCTGTTTATTTTTAAGAGTCATTGTCATATCTGCTGTATAGTCACCAAATCCATTATCACGTTTGTCGGCTTCCATGGCAATGGCGAGTCCTTTTACCTTTGCAGTTTCACTGGAGGCCGGGGGAGGGATGAGAAAACAGTGTGTGAAAAGAAAGAAGCAGAGGAGGGGATATATTGAAAAAGAGTTACGAAGGATCATTTGGTACTCTCCAGTTTTAAAAGAAGGGTAGGGAGAAAGAAAAAGTCGAGAATGATGGCGATTATAATAGTGATTGTTGTCATCGCCCCCATATGGGCATTGATTTGAAAACCTGAAAAGGAAAGCACTCCGAATCCGCCAACCAGTGCCAGGGTTGTTACCCATATTGCAGATCCTACGGTGTCGAAGGCGTATCTGACAGCATCTTCGGCGTCCATGCTATGTTCTTTTCGGGCGCGCTGATATTTTGAAAGAAAATGCACGGTATCATCAACGACAATTCCAAGAGTCATGGCTATCATCACTGAGACTGCAAGGCCAACCTGTCCAACAAAATGCCCCCATACGCCAAAAGCCATAAAAGCAGGGATGAGATTTGGTATCAGGCTTAACAAACCAAGTTTAATGTCATGCAATGCCACAATCATGATAAGTGAAATAAGGATCAGAGCAAGAACGGAACCTTTGAGCATGGAATTGATGTTACGTTTTGAAATGTAGGAGAATATGATAGATAGTCCGGACCCGTAGGTTGTCATATGCGGGGCATTGAGCTCAAGCCAGTTACGGCCACGATGTTCAAGGTCAAGAATTGCAGCTGTTCCAATATTAGGAGTTGAAATCGTCATTCGAGTAGCAGATTTATCCACATTGATACGATTGTTGAGATCAAGGCCAAATGGCAGATTCATCTCATAGAGAAGCAGATATTGTGCAGCAAGATTACGTTCCTGGGGTAGCTTATACCACGCAGGATCATCACCATGCATATTCTGATTGAGACGTTTTAGTATATCAGTGATGGTGTATACGTGTCTGACTTCGGGTTGGGAGCGAAACCAGTTCGCAAAATCATCAATTGTCTGCAGGTATGCAGGATCGTTAATCCCCCCCTCTTCCCCGGCATTGAGATTCCAGTCGATGATTTCAAGACCTGCAAGGTGTTCTGCTGAGAAATCAGATGCAACTCTAAAGGGATAGCTGTGGTCGAAATATTTAATAAATTCATCATTGAGATATATTTTTGATATGCCGCTACTGGTGACAAGAATCGTTACAATCATCGACCAAAAAACAGGCGTACGGTGTTTAATGACAAATTCAGCAAGGAGTGCAAAAACCTTGTGCTGCTCAGTACTGTCTTTTTTTACCCTTAGCGGAAGCACAGCCATAAAGGCCGGCATAAAGAAAACGGAATAGATAAGGGCTGACATGACACCTAGGGCCACAATATTTCCAAGATCCCTGAAAGGTGGAGCATCGGAAAAATTCATAGTCAAAAAGCCGATTGCCGTGCTGACACTGGTTATAAGTACAGGTTTTAAATTGACCTTGATAGACTCTTTGATTGCATCGTGTTTCGCGGTCCCCTGTCTCATCTGGTAAAAGATAGTGACCAGGACATGAATGGAGTCTGCTACTGCCAGGGTCAGAATAATAATTGGGGCATTTGCGGAGGCAGGTGTCAGGATAATCCCTATCCAGCCAGCGAGGCCAAGTCCAGTAATGGTAGAAAATACAATGACAAGTAACGTTCCCATGGTTGCCATGACTGAACGCAGAGAAACAATGATAAGAAAAAGGAGGAGCCCAAACATGATCGGGATGAGTGATTTCATGTCCTTTTCTGGTGCCTCCCCAAAGGCGGTGTCTATCATAACACCACCGGTGAGGTAAATATCAAGAAATGGATATTTATTTTTCATAAGCTGGTCAAGTGCCAGCGCCGCATCACTCACTTCCTTCAGATTATAACTGCCGTCATCGGGTTTGATAATATTGATATTAATGGCGGTTACACTTCCCTTTTTATCAATCAGGCTGCTGAGCAGCATGGGTTGTGACAGGGCAATGGATTTAATCTCATGAATCTCTTTATCAGAGAGGAGATCTGCCTCTGCTATAAGATCTGCAACCACAAGGTCATCTTCAAATGCCTTGGTATGTTGGTAGTTACTTAATGAATCCACACGGCTTGAGAAGGGGATAAGCCAGGACTGTGCGGTAAGGAATTCTATGGCAGCAAGGGTCTCTTTCTGGAAAATATCTCCCGATTTGGGGGCAATAATATAAAGGACATTTTCAACCTTGGTGTAGGTTCTTTCCAGTTCTTCCAGGGCTTGTAGCTGCGGATTTTCATTGGAAAAAAACATTCTGGAGTCGTTGGAGAAGCTAAGAAAACGCATGCCGCTTGCGGAGAGGACGGCAAGGCCAAGAAGTCCCAGGATAAACAACCAGCGATAGCGGATAACAATGTTTCCTATCCACTCCTCTATTTTCTGCATAGTATTCCTGTTGATTTCGGGCTGATGACGCCAATAAGTATTACAAACTTTTCCCTTTGTGAGGAAACAGTATCAAGCCATTCCTGGAAGGATTGGCAGTCGGGCTATTTTTCTTTCATGAGAAAGTTGTGAAGAATTAACAGTGAACAAAGAAATATTCACTGTAATAATACAGGAAAGCCCATTTTCTGTGTTAACAGGAAATGGGCTTTCTCGATTGCATGGAAGAGATATATCGCTACCTTACATCATCTGCTATGCAGCCTGTTTCTTGCTAAAGTAAGTTTTTATCCACATACCACTGAGCAGGTAGGAGTATAACCAGGTGGCAAATATTATCATAATAAAAGCTTTGATGATATCCATGGCACTTCCGTCGAGGGAAAATCCCGGTACAAAACCAAAGAGAAAAGGTCCAAGGTACAGAAATTTTGCAAATTTAAATGCGGAAAAGGCGGTCTTCCACATATTTGCCTTGGCAATGGTTGCCCCAGCAAAAGCGGCAATACAAACTGGTGGCGTAATATTTGAGTCCTGTGAGAGCCAGTACACTATCATGTGCGCGGCAAGTACATTCACTCCAAGGTGGGTGAGTGCTGGTACTGCAACCACAGCGGTGATGAGATAAGCTGCCGTCACCGGTACCCCCATACCCAGTACCAGAGATGCAAGGGCAATAAGGAAAATGGTGAGAACAAGTGATCCACCAGCAAGTTCAATAACAATATCAGCAAAGGTAAGTACAAGACCACTGAAGGTCAGGACTCCAATAATAATGCCAATAACACCCACAGTGGCACCAATCTTGAGACTGGACTCAGCGCCTTTTCGTGATGCCTCAAGGAATTCCTTGGGGCCGATTCGGGTTTCTTTACGGAACCAGGAAATCACAATACAGGAAACGAGACCCAGGATAGCTGAATAACCGGGAGAGTAACCAAGAAGCATAAAGATGGTAATGACAATAAGTGGAATGGTGTAGTACCACTCTTTTTTAAAGATACCCCAAGCGCTTTCCTTCGATTTCTCACCGACGATATTATGTTTTTTTGCTTCATAATGAACCATGACAAAAACAGAGAAAAAATACATCATAGACGGGAATAGGGCAACCAGCATAATCCGTGAATAGGGCAGGCCTGTGAGCTCTGCCATGATAAATCCACCAGCACCCATGATGGGAGGCATAAACATTCCACCGATTGATGCCGCAGGTTCTATAGCACCTGCAATATGGGGTTTAAAACCGGCTTTTTTCATCATCGGAATGGTAAAGGCCCCGGTGGATACGGTATTGGCAATGGCACTTCCTGAAATGGACCCAAAGAGTCCTGAGGCGATAACCGCAACCTTACCAGGGCCGCCAATTTTGTGACCCACGGCAGCAAGCGGGAAATCGATAAAGAATTTCTGGGCACCGCATTTTTCTAGAAAGGCACCAAAAAGAACAAAGAGAAGAATATAGGTGGCAAGGACATTGGCCATGATGCCAAATATTCCATCACTCTTATAAAAGATAGAGGTACAGAGGGCTGGAAAGGTATCTCCTGCATGGGAGACCAGGTCGGGCATGTAATCTCCATATACTCCGTAAGCCAGCATGAGAACACCAATGACAACAAAGATATTGCCTACTACGCGTCTGGCGAGCTCAATGCCGAGTAATACACCTATTACGGCAATTACAGTATCGAGTTGTGTTTCTGCTCCTGTTCTGTAATTGATGACCTCAAAGTTGGCTATCCAGTATCCAATGGAGACAATGGAAAGAACAATAAGTATATAATCAATGATTCGTCCGATTGTGGATTTGGACCGGTAAAGCAGGAAGACCAATACGTAGGTAATAATAACATAGATCCCGCGATGATACTGAGTGGCAGCAGGGGAAATAACAGCAGCATAGGAGTAAAATACCAGTAAACCTATTGCGCAGACATCAAAGAGTATCTGTTCAAATCGTTTTAGATCATCGTACACGGGAGAAACCTCGGTTGGGAACTGATTCAGGTGAAAGGCTGAAGGGGAAAAGGCTGAAGGGAAAAAGAAAAAAGATTTGTAGATTCCCTTCAGCCTTAGGCTTAATAGGTTTTAGCCTATCTTATAACACGCCTTTCTCTTTCCAGAATTTGATGGCGCCTGGATGCATGGGGGTAACGATTCCGTTTACACCATTAGCAATGGACATATTTTTAAAAGTCTTTTTCTGTTCAACCATATGGGCAAGACCTTCGTCGGTGAAGATTACGCTGAGAAGCTGGTAAACAACATCGTCGGATACGTCTTTGTTAGCAACCCAGAGGGCAGAATCCTGAAAAGATGGGGTTTCGACATCTACACCTTTGTAGGTTCCTGCAGGAACACTGAGTTTGGAGAAGTAGGGGTATTTTTCATAGAACCCTGACGCCACAGCGTCTGCTTCAAGATCAACGAGAGCGATATCGTTGGTCTGTGCCGCCATGATTACTGCTCCTGATGGGAAGGCAGTAAAGAGCCAGAATGCATCGAGTTGATTGTTTCCAAATGCTGCAGCAGCATCGTTGTAACCCATGGCATTACGTTCAACTGTATCCCAAACACCCATGTGGGTGAAGAACAATTCACAGTTAGCGAAGGCGCCAGAACCGGCATTACCAACACCAACTTTTTTACCAGCAAGATCTTTTACGGATTTGATGCCGGAATCTGCTCGAACAACAAGCTGTGCAGGAGCACCATAAAGATAGGCAACTGCCATGACGTCTTCATATTTTTTTGTGTCATTTTTCATCATACCATTGGCAGCAAGGTAGACGTGTCCGGAATAAACAGTAGCAAAATCGGACTTTCCGGAGTTTACCTTACGAAGATTCTCAACAGAACCGGCAGAGGATTGTGCCTTAACTGTGAAATCAGCAATGTTTTTAACAGGCTTGTATACCTGGATAGCGTTGGCAACAACCTGAAAGGTTCCGCCTGCAGGGCCGCCACCAAAAACAATACGTTCTTTTGCCTGGGAATCTGCTGCGTTGGCAAATGTCATGATCATACTGAGACCGATCACTGACATTATTCCAAATAATTTGTTCATTTACTTTCCTCCATGGAGAGATTTGACGAGACAGGAAATTCTGTCTCTTTTTTTAAAAAAGAGCAGTGTGTCACTGCATAATCTACTAAATTTACACTTGTAAACAGTTTGTTGGCTAGCGTAGTAATGAAGCTAAAAAGCTACATCACCGCTAAAGGCCGTCTCGTAAATCCCTATCACATCTTCAAGGGATGGTTGTCTTGGATTGTTTTCCACGGGGCGGGTTACGGTGAGTGCGATTTTAGCCATTTCAGGGATTGCATCAAATGGGATGTCGAGATCTTTTAGCGTGGCTGGGATACCAACATCATCGTTGAGATTAAAGAGGGCGTCTACGCAGAGACTTGCCGATTCTCTCAGGGTGAGATCGTCAGTGTTCTGTCCTAAAATTTCTGCAAGAATTGCAAATTTATCCATATCACCAATAAGATTATACTCTATCACGTAGGGTAAAAGTACTGCATTGGCAAGCCCATGGGGAATGCCGAACATTCCACCCATGGGATAGGCCATGGCATGAACCAGTCCGACCCCGGCTGTGGCTAGTGCTTTGCCGCCAAGAAGAGATCCCATAAGCATGGCCGAACGTGCTTCCAGATTGCCACCATTTGCATAGGCCGCTGGAAGATTTGCAGCTATAAGGCTGATGGCTTCGAGTGAATACATTTCAGAAATAGTATGGGCCTGGGTAGAGGTGTAAGCTTCAAGTGCATGTGTCAGGGCATCAATTCCTGTGTAGGCGGTGACGTGCGGTGGTAGGCTGAGAGTGAGTTCAGGATCAAGAATGGCGGCATCGGGATAGAGAGGGTCCCCGTTCATTCCACCCTTGGAACCAGTCTTCTCATTGATAAAGACTGCTGTGAATGTTACTTCAGCGCCTGTTCCAGATGAAGTAGGGACCATGATTTTGGGAACACCTGGTTTCTTAATAAGCCCAAGTCCCAGGTAATCAACGGCCTTACCGCCATTGGTAATAAGGATGGCGATCGCTTTTGCAACATCCATGGCAGATCCTCCACCAACACCAACAACACAGTCACAACCAGCTTTTTTAGCAAGCGTTGCACCTTTGTCGGCAAGCTTGAGACCGGGCTCAGGAACAATTTTGTCATAGACGGTGAAGGGGATTTTTGCTTTTTTAAGTGGAGCTGTGATGGGCTTGATTAAACCAGCCTTTACGAGACCCGGATCGATCACCAAAAAGACATTGCTTCCATTGAAATTTTGTACTGTTGCAGCAAGGTTGGCAATGGCACCAGCACCGAACTGAATTTGAGTCGGTTGAGTTACGGTGAATGTTTGAGAAAGGGACATTTAATATTTTCCTTTTTGGAAGTGGTGAAATTGCTGAATACCTGCTAAATACTGCATCTTTTTAAACAGTATACTATATCAAGTCAAATCCAAAATAGAAAACAAAATGGAAAAAAGTTTGTTCAGTAAAAGTGAAAAGTATGGTTGATTTTATTGATACTAAAAAGGTTGTTAGGAATTAATTCTATAAGTTGAGGAAGTCATGGCGAAAATAGAAAAAAAAATCATTTTGGCGAACCCCCGTGGCTTTTGTGCAGGGGTCGATCGGGCAATTTCAACGGTAAAACTGGCGGTGAAGGAATATGGCTCACCAATTTTTGTCCTCCATGAAATCGTCCACAATAAACATGTGGTTGGAGAACTTGAGCGAATGGGGGTCACTTTTGTAAATGATCTGGTTGATGTACCCCGCAATGCCATCTGTATCTTCAGTGCCCATGGGGTGTCGGTGGAAACAGAGATACGGGCAAAAACCCTGGGACTCCGAACCATTGATGGTACCTGTCCTCTGGTGTGGTCAGTGCATAATATGGTGGAAAAATATTATGCCGATGGCTACGATGTGCTGATTATTGGTCATCATAATCATCCTGAAGTAGAAGGTACTGCCGGACGGGTGATGGGGAATGTCCATGTGGTTGCCTCTGAAGAGGAGGCCAGGGAGGTTGCTGTACACGATCCGAATCGGGTGGCATTTGTTACTCAGACGACCCTCAGTCAAAATGATATCGCCGGGATACGGGATATTTTGCTCGATCGTTTTCCTAATATTAAAGGACAGAAGTCAAATATCTGTTATGCAACTTTAAATCGACAGGAGGCAATGCGAGAGATTGGCGAACGCTGTGATGTCCTACTGGTTGTTGGATCCAAAAACAGTTCCAATTCAAACAGATTACGGGAAGTCGGTGAAAGAGCCGGGATGCGCGGCTACCTCATCGATGATGAATCTGATATTGAAATGAAGTGGCTGATAGGTGCTTCCAGCATCTGTATTACTGCTGGCGCTTCTGCCCCTGAACGGTTGGTTCAGGGGGTGGTTAAATTTTTGCGAACACAAGGATTTAACGGTTTTGAGGAGATGAATGGGAAGGAAGAACGGGTGAGTTTTAAGCCTGCTGTTTTAGAAAAATCCAGATAATCGCGTCTTTTATTAAGTATCTGTTTTCGTACTCCAGGGAAAATACCTGGAGCACGAAAACATATTGCCCTATGCCAGGGCTTCTTTGATCCTTGCCATTGCCTTTTCAACATTCTCATAGGAATTAAAAGCAGACAATCTGATATATCCCTCTCCGCATTTCCCAAATCCGGCGCCAGGAGTACAGACAACCCCTGCTTTATCAAGGAGCATGTCAAAGAACTCCCAGGAGTCACGTTTTCCTTCAATCCAGATATATGGAGAGTTATCGCCTCCGACGAAATCGTAGCCAAGATTTTTGATCTCAGTTGCAATAAGGTCTGCATTCTTTAAATACCCAGCCACCAACTCTTTGGCCTGGGCCTTTCCTGCCTCACTGTAAACAGCCTCAGCTGCTCGTTGGACTGGATAGGAGACACCATTGAACTTGGTGCAATGGCGACGGTTCCAGAGTGGATGGATCAACTGCCTTCCACCTTTGGAATCAAAGGCTGCGCATTCCTTGGGAACAACCGTGTAGGCACAACGTGTTCCGGTAAATCCGGCACTTTTAGAGAAAGATCTGAATTCAATGGCTACTTCCCGGGCTCCTTCAACTTCATAGATGGATTTTGGCAAAGATTCATCACGAATAAAGGCTTCGTATGCCGCATCAAAAAGAATCAGGGCCTGATTTTCTTTTGCGTAATCAACCCAAGTCTTCAATTCTGCCTTGGTGATTGTGGAACCCGTGGGGTTGTTGGGGAAACACATATAGATAAGATCTACTTTTTCTTCAGGCAAACCCGGTACATAATTATTCTCTTTCGTAGCATCGAGATAGACAATTCCCTTATATCTGCCATCCTCAAACTCGCCTGTTCGTCCAGCCATGACATTGGTATCGAGATAGACAGGGTATACCGGGTCGGGTATGGCTATTCTGGCATCCTGGGTGAACAGTTCCTGGATATTACCGGTATCACATTTTGCACCGTCACTTACAAAGATCTCATCGGCTGAAATATCGGCGCCACGGGAATGGAAGTCATTTTTTACAATGGCCTCGCGCAGGAAATCATAACCCTGTTCAGGTCCATAGCCGCGAAAACTGGAATCCGTGGCCATTTCGTCAATGGCTTTATGGAAGGCTTCGGTACAGGCCTTTGGCAAAGCACGGGTAACGTCACCAATACCAAGACGAATGATTTCTTTGTCAGGATTCGATTGCTGAAATTCACCAACTTTTTTCGCTATATTGGAAAAGAGATAGGATGCCTGTAGTTTTAGATAGTGTTCGTTAATCTTGATCATGGGATTATTGCCTCAAGTTTGATATGGTGAATGGAAATTTCGATTTGTTAAGTTATACTGTGGAAAAATATACTGGAAAGGGTCGGCTGTCAACGCCAACAAAACTTTTCTATCAGGAACTAAGGTAAAAAATGTCAAATATAGAACATGCGATCATATATCGAAAAGACTATCAGGTGCCAGATTTTCTTATAACTGAACTCTATCTGGATTTCCAGCTCGGGAAAAGTGATTGTGTGGTAAACGCAAAATCTGTTTTCAAAAGGAACCTTGATTCAACGAAAAACAGTAAGGACCTTTACCTCAATGGTGAGAACCTTGATTTGCTCCTTGTCGCAGTGGCAGGGGAAAAGCTCACTGCTGATCAGTATCGTCTAGAAAAGAATGGACTTGTTCTATTAGACGTGCCCGATGAATTTGTCCTTGAGATTACTACTAGAATTTATCCTGACAAAAATACGGCTCTTGAAGGTCTCTATCGATCCAGTGGCAATTTCTGCACCCAGTGTGAGGCACAGGGATTCCGGAAGATCACCTATTATCTTGATAGACCCGATGTTATGGCTCGTTTTACAACCCGTATTGAAGGAAACAGAGATGACTGTCCCGTTCTTCTTTCCAACGGGAATCTTGTCGAAAAGGGGGAACTTCAAGGGGGACGTCATTTCGCAATATGGGAAGATCCCTTTCCCAAACCCTGTTATCTTTTTGCCCTCGTTGCCGGGGATCTTGTTTTTATCCAGGATGAATTCACAACACGTTCTGGCCGAAAAATTGATTTACGAATTTATGTAGAGGCAAGAAATCGTGCCAAATGTGATCATGCCATGTCCTCTCTCAAGAAAAGTATGGCCTGGGACGAGAAGGTGTTTGGCCTTGAATATGATCTGGACACCTATATGATAGTGGCGGTCGATGATTTTAATATGGGTGCTATGGAGAATAAGGGCCTCAATGTATTTAATTCAAAGTATGTATTGGCAAGCCCTGAGACAGCGACGGATCAGGATTATCTCGGTGTCGAAGGGGTGATTGCCCATGAATATTTTCATAACTGGACCGGAAACCGGGTAACGTGCCGTGACTGGTTTCAGCTCAGTCTGAAAGAAGGGCTCACGGTATTCCGTGATCAGGAATTTTCATCTGATATGAATTCCCGTCCTATCCAGCGAATTGAAGATGTACGTATCCTGCGCAGTTTTCAGTTTCGTGAAGATTCCGGCCCCATGGCCCACTCCGTACGACCAGACTCCTATCTTGAAATTAATAACTTTTATACCGTAACAGTTTACAATAAAGGTGCTGAAGTTATCCGCATGATGCATACTCTGCTTGGCGCTGATAACTTTCGTAAGGGGATTGATCTCTATTTTGAACGGCATGACGGTCAGGCGGTGACCTGTGATGACTTTGTGTCTGCCATGGCTGCAGCTTCCGGTGTTGATCTGGATCAGTTTAAATGTTGGTACAGTCAATCAGGAACGCCCGAACTCAGCGTTGTTGAAAAGTGGGATGCGGATGCAGGTCGATTTAGCATGACAATTTCCCAAAGCTGTCCAGCAACTCCATCCCAGACAAAGGAGAGTAAAAAACCTTTTCATATCCCGATATCTTTTGGGCTTCTTGACCGTAATGGAGACGATATCACGGTCAGGGATCAGCTTCTCGAGCTGAAAGCCGAGAAAGAAAGCTTCACCTTTGATAAACTTTCCGAAAAACCCATTCTTTCACTCCTTCGTGGTTTTTCTGCGCCGGTGAAGGTCCAGCCGTGGCAGGGACAGGAACAACTTGCCTTTATAATGGCCAACGATTCCGATCCTTTTAATCGCTGGGATGCAGCATTTCATTTGAGCGAATCTGTAATTCTGGAGCTTACTAATGTACTGCAGCAGGGTCAAAAACCGATCCTTAATCAACTCTTCATTGATGCTGTGAAGCAGGTTTTGATGGACCAAGAAAGCGATAAATCACTTCTTGGCATGGCACTGAGCCTCCCCGAAGAGAATTATCTCGCCCAGCAGATGCAGGTGATTGATCCAGATAATCTCCATGATGCCAGAATGTTTGTCCGCCGGGAGTTGGCAAATGTGCTCCGCGTTGAATTCAGGGCTGTCTGGGAAGAAAATAAAAACAGAGGAGCCTATGAACTGACTCCCGAGGCAATGGGCCAAAGGCGATTGAAAAACGTCTGTCTGTCCTATCTACTTGCTGGTGAAAAGCCAGCTCAGGAAGATGTGGATCTGGCCCTGCTACAGTATCGGAATGGCGACAATATGACCGATACCATTGTTGTTCTCTCGGCCCTGATCCACTGTGATATTCCTGAACGTCTGGAACTCTTAGATGATTTCTATGAGAAATGGAAAGATGAGGTGCTGGTTATGGATAAGTGGCTTATTCTTCAGGCCAGTTCAAGTCTGCCAACAACGCTTGCTTTAGTCAAATCTCTTATCGATCACCCCGCGTTCTCTATCTCAAATCCGAATAAGGTACGTTCTTTAATTGGTGCCTTTGGTGGCAATCATGTCTCCTTTCATAATCTTAATGGTGAAGGGTATAGGTTTCTGGCTGACCAGATTCTTGAATTGGACTCCCGAAACCCTCAAATAGCTTCACGTTTGACCACTCCATTTTCAACCTGGAAACGATATGATACATCCAGACAGAAGCTGATGAAAACAGAGTTGCAACGCATTGCAGAGAAAAAGGGGCTTTCGGGAGATGTTTTTGAGATGGTGCGAAGAAGTCTCGATGCCTGAGGGTGTCTACGACGCTATCACGCTTAGTCTCTTCTATGGCAGAATAGACAACGTAATTTGGGAGGATGATCTTCGGGCAGAGGATAAATGCCCTCTGGAGTATGGCATTCTACACAGAGCTTTCCTGCCGCTTTTTTCTTCATGGCAAAAAAGCGTTCGTGGTCATCATCGTGGGGAAGTGTAGGGGTGGTGATTTCAGGAGCTCTCAGGAGAAAAGCAAGTATACCTAAGAGGACTCCGACAAATACGATATTAATAAGGAGTGATTTTTTCTTTTTGGGAGTAGTCATTATGATAATTGTATTATTTTGATTTCAGGAGAAATGCGGGCTAAACAGCCATTTCAAGTTTACTAAATTTAATCATACCTGATCGCAGGCCCAGTGTCACCAGTTCTGCCAGCATGGAATTGAATAATCCACTTTTCCCGCTGATTGTCACCATTCGGCTATGTTTATCATGGTTCGAAATAAGGCTATTCATAACCGCAGGGCTATGATCCGGATTGGCTATGGTGTGGGCAATCTGTTCTCCTGAAATTATGGCAGGATAGATTCCTTCTCCGGTAAGTCCCGAGGCCAGACCGGCTGCATCCCCGGCAAGGAAAGTATTGCCAAAATTCCATCCCTTAAAGTCATAGTTTATATATTCTGCTTTTGCAGGATGTTTTTCAAGGGAGAAACCCTGACTGGCAGCCCAGGTAATGAGGTTTGCCTTGAGTTTACCGGGGCCCATTGTTTTTCTGTCGGCGTAGGCTCCTATGGAAAGAGTTTTTGCATGGGGAAAAATCCAGGCATATCCATTGCCAAAGAGGCGATTGTTGAGGTGCCATTCCATTTTGGAAACATCCCCAGGGATCTGGTAATTTATCCCTATACCAAGCTCCTCGCTTGTGATTCCAAGATGTCTCCTGACAAGGGAACTCGAACCATCGGCTCCAACCAGATAATCAAAATCTATTGTATATTGTTTGCCGGTGGTTCTGTCTTGAACAAGGGCAGATTGTTCTGAAATACTCCGTACCATCGCTGCAGTGCGTAGCCCGGCTCCAGCGTTCCCTGCCAACTGTGCCATATATTGCCCGAGTTTTTCACGATTGACGGTGGCAATTATAGGCATCTCTTCTTTGATGCAGGTACTTTGGAAGGGGGTCTTTATGTACTGTTCAGGAAATGTTTTTTCAGCAAGTTCTTCCGGAACACGGCTGATCAATCCACTCCAGGTGATACCTCCAGCGCAAACCTTGGGACCAATGGTCTCTTTTCTTTCAAGGACAAGAACATCAATACCCAGTTCAGCAAGGACCTTTGCACATGCAAGTCCACCTGGGCCACCACCGATAATAAGAGTATGAACATGCATGGTTAATAACAAAAATAAAAAAAATAAGATAAAAAGTTTTTAAGCACCACAGCGTAACCTTTTAGTAATATCAGGGCTATTAATAATAAAGTTCATTTCGTACTCGTCTGAATAGTTGTCAATTCTAAAATGTTTTTTGATTTTATGGTCATATGTTTTATATTTTAATTCTATTCATGCTATAATGTGATGGAAAACTAGCAAATGCCCAGGTCTTTAAAGACATACTGTTAAAGTCGTAGATGACTCTATGATTATTTTATCCTGGCTTGTTTGTAATGGCACCTGCCTCAAAAGGAGCACGGTTTGGACATTGGATCAATCTTTGATTCTACTGTAAAGACGGCTAGTGCACCATACAATTTAAAGTTTCGGATAAAGTCGCTTTAGCTTAATACGGGCATCATTTGTCTTAAATTGCCAATCCACGTTGGTTTGGCGGTTGTTTCTGTCATCGTTCCAGGCAGCGACTT
>Ga0207996_1000257_pt1 | contig 49753 bp, 37 predicted proteins | sample AntAceMetag02UKG_FD_184773 | JGI IMG/M metagenome (GOLD analysis project Ga0207996, IMG submission 184773) | Saline lake microbial communities from Ace Lake, Antarctica - Antarctic Ace Lake Metagenome 02UKG (SPAdes) (version 2) | ecosystem: Environmental > Aquatic > Non-marine Saline and...
TACTGTCAACATAAAAAAATAAACCGGAAGTATAAAAACTTTTCGGCTCGTTTTTTTTAATCTTAGATCTATCTTTAGTTATGCGGGTTTTATTTTGTTATTGTCCCCCCTTTTGCTCACCGGTTACCATATTATGATTCTTACTGTTTCAATATTCTATAATATCATATATAATAGTCGAAGTGTAAGTATAAGTAATGTGTGATATAGGGTACTATATAAACCAACTGATTCCCAAAGGAGGCAGCATGGAGAAAGTAAAAAATAAACTAACCCCTTTCATGTTTCTTATTGCGGCAATTGCTGCAACAGCTGGGTTGCTTTTCGGGTATGATACCGGAGTGATTTCCGGTGCAATACTGTTTATCACGAAAGCGTTCCATCTTACTCATACAGTAGAAGAGTTTGTTGTTAGTGTTGTGCTTTTAGGTGCTGTTTTTGGTGCTGCAACAAGCGGGTCGGTTGCTGACAGTTTGGGTCGGCGGCTTACAATACTTATTACTTCTATTCTTTTCGCTATTGGTTCTATAGGGTGTGCGAGCGCACATAATGTGCATTTGCTTATCGCATACCGTTTTGTTATCGGGTATGCAATCGGTGTCGCGTCATATACTGCGCCACTATACATTTCTGAAATCTCTCCGCCACATATTCGTGGGGGACTCGTATCTATGAATCAGCTTATGATTACTGTCGGTATCTTTCTCTCTTATATAATAGACTATTCGTTTTCTAATACTGAAGGATGGCGATGGATGCTAGTTATCGGTGTTGTTCCTGCGTGTATACTTTTTATTGGAATGCTCTTTTTGCCTGAAACACCACGATGGTTGCTCAGCCGGAAAAAGAATGATAAGGCGAGTTCTATTTTAAAGAAAATACTTAATAAAGATAATGTTGAACCTGAAGTAGAGGAAATTACGGCGAGTTTTGCCAAAAAAGAAGGTTCATGGAAAGATTTGTTTGCTCCATGGATGCGGCCAGCTCTGATCGTTGGTTTTATGCTCGCGTTTCTTCAGCAGTTTACCGGTATCAATACCGTTATATATTATGCGCCAACAATATTTCAATTTGCTGGTTTTGAAACAGCTCAAGTAGCTATACTTGCTACTGCCGGTGTTGGTCTCGTAAATATGGGTATGACCGTTGTTGCAATATGGTTACTCGATAAAGTTGGTCGAAAACCGCTTCTATATGTTGGTATGGCTGGGATGACGCTGAGCTTAGGTGTGTTAGGTCTTGCATTTAAATTTACCGCGCTTTCAGGTGCACTAAAGTGGATTGCTGTTGGTAGCCTTGTTGTATATGTCGCGTCGTTTGCTATTAGTCTCGGTCCGATTTTCTGGCTTATGATAGCTGAAATTTATCCGTTACATATTCGTGGTCGCGCTATGAGTCTTGCGACTCTTTCATGCTGGCTGTTTAATATGATGGTTTCATCAACATTTTTAACACTCATTGATAAACTAGGAAAATCTGGTACGTTTTGGCTGTATGCAATTGTTGCGGGATTAGGAATTATTTTCTGTTATTTCTATGTGCCTGAAACAAAGGGGCATACACTGGAAGAAATTGAAGAACATCTGAGAAGCAGAAAACATCTCGGGCATTTAGGGGTCAAGGAACTATAATCAGACTAATTTGGCTGAGACGATTTTGGAGCGAAACAAGGAACGAAGAGTGCCGCGTATCCACTGTGGTACGTTAAGGAGGAGCAACGAAGCAGACGGCCAAAGATGAGTCTCCAAATTGGTCATATTATAGTTTCTTAACCCCTTGGGGCAATAGGGTTATAAAGGAGTGTAGATGAAACGTTTTTTTTCATGGCAAGTAATGCTGGGAGTAATATTAATTCTGTTATCAACTATTTTTTATTTGGTGCATTATGCAATATTTCGTGATGCGCATCATATATTTATCTATCTTATAGGTGATGTTGCCTTCGCTTTTCTTGAGGTTCTCCTGGTAACTCTCATTATTCATCAATTGCTTACCTACAGAGAAAAGAAAACCATGCTGAAAAAACTGAACATGGTAATAGGTGTGTTTTTTAGCGAAGTAGGTTACGACCTTATAAAGATCTTTGCAACATTTGATCTTGGGTTTAAAGATGTGGCAAAGAGCCTCATTGTGTCTAATCAGTGGTCTGAGAAAAAATTCATCAGCATGTCTGATGACCTGCTGAATTATAACTGTTCAATCGACAGTACAAAAGGTGATCTCGACGCATTAAAAGGTTTTCTTAAAGAAAAACGTGATTTTCTTCTTACTCTTTTGGAAAACCCTAATCTGCTTGAACATGAAACATTCTCAAATTTGTTGTGGGCAGTGTTCCATATTACCGAAGAGCTTGTGCACAGGACAGCTTTAAATGATAAGCCTGAAAGTGATTGCGAACATTTGTCCGGAGATATTAAGCGAGCGTATCAGCTGCTCATTATTGAATGGCTGGTATATATGCAACATTTAAAGAGTGATTATCCGTATCTTTTTTCACTTGCGGTAAGAACGAATCCGTTTGACCCTCAAGCACAGGTAGAAGTAAACTAATAGTAATATTAATAACTCCATATGAAAGGAGCAACATATGGCTGAAACAAAATTTTCATTGGGTGATGCCCTGCAGTTTGGTTGGAATGCAATGAAAGACAATCTGCTGTACTTTGTTGGTGTTATCATTGTTGCGGTGCTGCCGAGTGTTATATTAAGTATACTTGAAGGCCTGGTCCCATCTCTTTCTATTGTATGGCAAGTTGCTTCTTTTCTGGTTAATATTATGATCGGTATATGGTTTATTAAGATTGCTCTCGGTATGTGTGACGGAGTTAAGGTGTCTTTTGGTGAACTATTATCATGTGGGTCACTATTCATTAATTATGCCGCTGCGTCAATTGTCTTTATGATACTCGTAACAATTGGCTTTATCCTGTTAATTGTTCCTGGTATTATCGTTGCTATTGCATGCATGTTTTTTACCTATCTGATCGTTGATAAAAATATGGGGCCGATTGAATCACTCAAAAAAAGTGCCGCGATAACAAAAGGTGCGCGTTTTGACTTGTTTGTTTTTATTATCGTATTGGGGATTATTAATATTATTGGTGCGTTATGTTTGGGGATCGGTCTTTTTGTTACAGCACCGACGACAATGGTTGCAATGGCGTATGTGTATAGGCAATTAGTGAAAGAGGATGCCCCGTCTCAAACCGTTCAATCGGTTGAAGATGCGCCTGCGGAGCAAGCCTAATACATAAGGTTTTTTAGGTATATTATTGTTTCTTAACCCTTAATAGGTGTGTATATGTCTGACGAACTTGTTACAATTGCTACTTTCGATAAATCGTTTGAAGCCCATATGTATAAATCAAAACTTGAGGCGGCTGGTATAGAGTGTTTCCTCGCGGATGAGAATATTGTTGGGCTGAATTGGTTTTTATCGCCTGCTGTAGGGTTTATAAAGTTGCAGGTGCGTGAGTCAGATATTGCGCGGGCGCAAAATGTTATGGATGAAAAAATTGATATGGATGATGCTGAGATAGCCGAAAATGGTAATGAGGAGGAATGAACATGGATAAAGCAGAGTTAAAGACTAAGATCAAAGAAGTAGTTGATAGTAATCATCTTGCAGCCGTTGCGACATTAGAAAACGGTAAGCCGTGGGTGAGATATATGGGTATACAAATAGATGATGATCTCTGTTGTTATGCGCCAACATTTGCACAGTCACGTAAAGTCTTACAGATAAAGAATAATAATAGTGTGCATATTACCGCTGGTGGTGATCCAAATAATTGGATGATACCATATGTAAATATTGTTGCTACAGGTGAGATTCTCGATGATGCTGATTCGAAGAATAAAGTATGGCAGGATGTGTTAAAAAATTTCTTTTCAGGTCCGGATGATCCAAACTATGTTGTTTTAAAAGCAACACCTCAAGTAATAGAATATATGATACCTGGAAGTATGGAGCCAGTTGTGTATACTCCAGATGAATAACCAGTAATAGGCTATGTGCTCATCAAATAATGATGGGCACATTGTGTCTTTATGTGAAATATGAATTTAAGGGTTGTTAGTAACAATATGCGTTTTATTATTTCTTGTTTATGTATAGCAATAAGTGTTTGTGTTAGTTCATGTGCTATCAATCCTCTTCCAAAGAAAACAGATTTCGTAAATGTTCAAAGTGTTATCCCTTCTATTATTGTTGATTTGAAATATGCCACAAAAGATAATTTTACCCATCAAGTATTGTATGCAACAGATACCTGTTATTTGAGACGTGGGACAGCATACAAATTGCAAGAAGTGCACTATATTCTTAAGAAAAAGGGGTTTGGACTAAAGATATTTGATGGATATCGGCCGCTGTATGTTCAGAAGAAGCTTTGGAAAATGTTTCCTGACCTGAATTATGTCGCTGATCCCGCAAAAGGGTCATTTCATAACCGGGGGGCAGCCGTTGATGTAACTCTCGTTACACCCGACGGTAAAGAAGTTCCTATGGGTACAGAATTTGATGATTTTACCCAAAAAGCACATCTATCATGTACGGATTTACCTGAAAATGTCATTAATAATAGGATACTTTTGGTTCGGACAATGATACGATGTGGTTTCATCCCGCACGAAACTGAATGGTGGCATTTTACCGATAGAAGCTGGAGACTCTACGATATCGAAAATACCGACCCGAAAGAATTTGAGGGCATCTAATAATTTTTTAAATATAGATCGTACGCTGTAGTGCGAATAAGACTAATGGAGGATAGTATGAGTGGTGTATTTGGTGTTGTATCAAAAGGTGATTGTTCAGAAATATTACTGTATGGGACAGATTATCATTCTCATTTAGGTACAGAATTTGGCGGTATGGCAATTTTAGGTGAGACGTTTCAAAGACAAATTCATAATATCAGCTATAGTCAGTTTAAATCAAAGTTTTATGAAGATACAAAATGTATGACCGGTAAAAAAGGTATCGGCGTTATTTCAGATAGTAATGAACAGCCGATGTATATTAATTCAAAGTTCGGTCCGTTTTGCATTGTGACAAGCGGATTGATCGAAAACAGTGATGAACTTGCAAACAAACTTATGCAGCAGGGACATTCGTTTAGCGAGATGAGTAAAAGCGGTGTTAATGTTACTGAGCTTATCGCAAAAATAATTACTGTTGGTAGTGACATAATTAATGGTATTGAAAAGGTGTTTGAAGCAATAGAGGGATCATGCTCAATGTTGCTTTTACATAAAGACGGTATATATGCTGCACGTGACAAAAGAGGGTATACACCGCTTATTATCGGTTCGAGAGAAGACGCCTACGCAGTGACATCTGAAACTAGCGCGTTTACAAATATAGGGTTTAAAACCGAAAAGTTTCTTGAGCCAGGTGAAATTGTGCTTATCAGTGAAGACGGTCTTGTGCAAAAGAAACAAGGTGAAAGCATTAATCAGGTCTGTACGTTCTTATGGATCTATGCCGGGTTTCCTGCTTCTGATTATGAAGGGATTAATACTGAGGTCGTTAGAGAACGATGCGGGAAAAGTCTTGCTCGTCGAGATAAAGATATTGAAGTAGATGTTGTTGCAGGGATACCTGACTCGGGACTCGCTCATGCAATAGGGTATGCAATGGAATCAGGTAAACCGTATCGCCGGCCGCTCGTAAAATATACGCCCGGGTATGGAAGAAGCTATACTCCGCCTCTACAGGAAAAACGTGATCTTATTGCAACAATGAAATTGATACCAATTAAAGAGATTATTGATGGTAACAGAATAGTAATATGTGAAGACTCTATTGTTCGTGGTACGCAACTCAAAAACTTTACGATAAATAAACTAAAGCAATGCGGTGCAAAAGAAATACATGTTCGTTCGGCATGTCCTCCTCTTTTGTATCCGTGTAAATTTTGTTTGTCGACACGTACGATACACGAGCTTGTTGCACGTAAAGCTATAAGAAGTATTGAAGGGCAGGATATAGCTGATGTGTCAGAATATATTGATCCGACAACTGAGAAACATAAGAAAATGGTCGAGTGGATAACAGAAGATATTAAGGCGACGACAATCAGGTATCAGACACTTGAAGATATGCTTGATGCTGTCGGGCTTCCTGAAGATAAGGTGTGTACCTATTGCTGGACAGGTAAATGTCCTTCAAAAAACACTTGTACAACCGCGCCAAAACAGCAGAAGACAACGGTGAAATAGTCGTTTAGGAACACAAATTTGTTTTAAAAAGAATTCTTTTGACAAAGAGGGTAATTTTTTCCACAATACAGGTAGAGGGTCAATACATGCCTACTATCCTCTTTTCATGAGAGGATTTTTATTATAGAGAGTAAAGAGGGAACACGATGGATTATCAGGTAGTTGCACGACGGTTTCGTCCACAGAAGTTTCAAGATATTGTTGGGCAGGGTGCGATTGTTCAAACGCTCAAAAATGCGATTAAAATGAATCGTATTGCGCATGCATATCTTTTTTCCGGTCCTCGCGGTATTGGTAAAACAACCATAGCACGTGTTTTTGCTAAAGCGTTAAATTGTAAAGACGGGCCGACAGAAAATCCGTGTGGTACTTGTCCAAACTGCGTAGAAATTGCTCAAGGTTCATCAATGGATGTGTTGGAGATTGATGGTGCGTCAAATACCGGTGTTGATCACATCAGGGATATAAAAGAAAATGTTCAGTATTCGCCGGCAATGTGTAAATATAAGATTTATATCATTGATGAAGTGCATATGCTTTCGACAGCGGCTTTTAATGCGCTATTAAAAACACTTGAAGAACCACCTTCACATGTAAAGTTTTTCTTTGCAACAACCGAACGCGAAAAACTTCCCGCAACAATTCTTTCACGATGTCAAAAGTTTGAACTGAGACGTATTACGCAAAAAGATATTGTTGCACGACTTTCAATGATAACGAAAACTGAAGGTGTTGCGATAGATGAAGGATCGCTCGGGGCTATTGCACGTGCAGGGTTAGGAAGTATGCGTGACTCTGAATCAGTACTTGAACAGTTGTTTTCGTTTTGCGGTAAGGAAATTGCTTATGAACATGTCTCAGAAGTTCTTGGTCTTGTTGAAGAAGATATATATTTTGATGTTGCTGATAGTGTGAGTAAAAGTGATTGTAATGCGTGCCTTCAGCTTGTAAAAAATGTTATTGAAGAAGGTAAAGATCTCGGAAAATTTCTTGTTGGTCTTACCGATCACTTTAGAAAACTGATGGTCTTAAAAATATCAAAAAACAATACATCGCTTTTTGATGCGCCGCGTGAAACATTAGCGAAATTAACTGTGCAGGAAAAACTTTTTTCTGAAGGTGAATTGTGCGCTATTACCGAGTTGTGTTCTCGAACAGAATCAGAAATAAAGCGTACAATATCAATGCGTGTACTCGTTGAAATGCTACTTATCAGAATGGCGCATATGAGAGGTAAACTTTCAATTACTGAATTAATAGATAAAGTAGAAAATCTATCAAAATCATTGCCGATACAAACAGCGATAAAAGAGATGCCCCCAATATCTCAAGCAGTGCCTCCAAAAGAGAAACGTCCATCAACCATTGTTCGTGCAGAAAAAGAGTATTTAGAAACACCGGCTAAACAGGATCCAAATACAACTGGTGAAATGTCTATTGCTCCAGATGTTGATATGCTTATTATTCACGATGTGTGGGAACAGGTAGTAAAAGAATTTGCGAAAGAGCATCCGATATTAAAGACATTTCTTACTGAAGGTAAAGTCTTGGGTTTTGAGGACGGGACACTTATGGTTGGGTTCACCCACGAGAATATTTTTCATAAAGAGGCCCTGTCCGACCAGAAGAACCTTGCTTTAGTGCAGAAAAAACTATCTGATAAATTGGGGCATCGTATACGGTTACATCTTGACCTTATCGAATATGAAAAAGAAAAAGTCACTACCGGTGCTAAAAAACGATATGTTGCAGGTGCGGCTTCGAATAAACCTGCCCCGGATGTGAAAGATGCAGAAATCGTTAATCATCCTCACGTAAAAGAAGTATTAGATATTTTTGAAGGTAAAGTAGTAAAAGTCAAAAAAGAGTGACTTCGGTAGCTTCGCTACGTTTAATTAATAACAATTGTAATTGTAAACACAATCAGAATTAAGAAGGAGGAATAAGATGGCTGGAATGGCAGATATGATGAAAGATGCATTTAAGATGCGTGGAGAAATGAAAAAAGTACAAAAAGTGCTTGGACAAATTGAAGCAGAAGGTAACGCATCAGGCGTTAAGGTTAAAGCGACCGGCGACCAAAAAATAACGAGTATTGAGATTGATGAGAGCCTTTTAGTAGCTGGTAACGCTAAAAAAATTGGTGAGCAGGTTAAAACTGCTACAAACATTGCATTAAACGGTGCAAAGAAAATAGCTCAAAACGAGATGAAAAGCATGACCGGTATTAACCTACCTGGTTTTGGTGGCTGACGCGATCAGTTTTATTATTAATATTGAAATCGTTTTGCGATAACCGAACACTGAGAACAAATAATATTAAAAAAGTAAAGTGAGCGAAGCTCATGATTTATCCTGAATCGATTACAAAACTTATTGAAGAGTTTGGGAAACTTCCCGGCATAGGTAATAGAACTGCTGAACGGTTAGCACTCTTTATTAATGATACTTCAAAAGAACAAGCTGAACGATTATCTGATGCAATAACCGATGTAAAAGAAAAAATCTGTCAATGTTCACAGTGTAACAATATCAGTGAAGTTGATCCCTGTATGATATGTACTGATCCTGTACGAGATAAAGAAAAGCTATGTGTTGTAGAAGACACAAAAGATATTATCGCTTTAGAGCGTACAAGGAGTTTTGCAGGTGTATATCATGTTCTTATGGGGAAGATATCTCCCTTAAAAGGTATCGGTCCTGAACACATAAAGATCGATCAACTTGTTTGTCGCATTAATTCCACGAAACCAAGAGAAGTAATTATTGCGACCGGAGCAGATATTGAAGGTGAAGCAACAGCATTGTACCTAGCAAAAGTATTAAAGAATAATAGTAATGATCTGATCGTATCTCGTATAGCATACGGACTACCTGTTGGCGGTTCACTAGAATTTGCCAATGATATTACCATTACCCGTGCAATGGAAGGTCGCAAAGAATTATCCTAACCTTGAGTAAAAGGGATTATGTAGGGCAGGGCTTCAGTCCTGCGAATCTTTCCTTGTCCCCATGTTTTTTTACTTGTTACCAACTAATCAAACTAAATATTGACAGAAATACCCCTCTGTGTGATTATTGAAACTCGTTTTCAATAGCATCTTCAACATCTACGGCATCTACGGCATCTTCGATGCTTTTATTGTTTAGGCTCAAGGTTAATGATGTTGGTAGCAGGAAAGTAAAAGTGCCGAAGGCACCTTCGATGCTTTTATTGTTTAGGCTCAAGGTTAATGATGTTGATAGCAGGAAAGTAAAAGTGCCGAAGGCACCTTCGATGCTTTTATTGTTTAGGCTCAAGGTTAATGATGTTGATAGCAGGAAAGTAAAAGTGCCGAAGGCACCTTCGATGCTTTTATTGTTTAGGCTCAAGGTTAATGATGTTGATAGCAGGAAAGTAAAAGTGCCGAAGGCACCTTCGATGCTTTTATTGTTTAGGCTCAAGGTTAGTGATGTTGATAGCAGGAAAGTAAAAGTGCCGAAGGCACCGAAGCCATGGAAAAAGAGTTCGAAATATTTAATGAATACATAGCTAAAAAGGGTTTGCGGAGAACACCGCAAAGAGAACTTATCCTGAAGACATTTTTGGGTATTGAAGAACATATATCAATAGAAGAGTTACATACATCAGTTAAAGAGAAGGATAAAGCGATAGGGTACACCACGGTATATAGAACAATGAAAATGCTCAGAGAATGCGGTTTATGCGAAGAAATAGATTTTGGTGAAGGAATAATGCGCTACGAACATAAGTATGGACACGAACACCACGATCATCTGATATGTGTTCGATGTGGCGATTGCATTGAAGTGACCAACCCAACAATAGAAATAATACAAGAAAATATGGCTAGTGAGCATAATTTTATCCCTGCAAGACATGTATTAGAGATATTTGGTACATGCGAGAAGTGTCAAAAGTAAAAAATTTTACTTATATGATGAAAACCATTTTCAAGAAGGAATGAGCAGCTAAGAAACAGATGAAAAACAAGTAAAAAGTGGTCAATTTTTTTTAACAATGTATTGAAAATCAATTTCAATACAAAGAAAGGTGGTATGGAATGTTGTATCAGAACAATATTCTGGGTGTTTTATGTGCAGTAATCGTCATTTCTGGCTCAATTAATGTGTTTAATGACGATTAGAGAATATATGTGTGAACTTGTGAATATCTAACAATATCATATGTGTTTAAGAAAATGTTTGTTTGTGTAGGCGCTGCTACATTTGGTTTTAATGGTAATGCTGCTGCTGATGTATTCAAACCTGTCTCGTCGTAGGATTTATTTTCGGGGCTGTGGTCTGCTCTTTTGATGTAAAGTTTGCGATAAATCTATCTTTACCTACCAAAAATATGCAAAAAACCCATATTTTTCCTCTTGATTTTTCTATATAATAGGTATATGCTCAGAATTCTCCTTATTCGGGGTTGATAAATAATATATCATACAATAACAATATATAGATCTATACGGAGGCTTATCTATGAAACGTAAAATGGTTCCACATGACGGAAATAGCGCGGTAGCGCATGTCGCTCACGCGACAAATGAAGTAATTGCAATATATCCTATTACACCTTCATCACCTATGGGTGAGATATCTGATTTAAAATCAGCTAAAAATGTACCAAATATCTGGGGTACAATACCTAAAGTTGTTGAAATGCAATCTGAAGGTGGTGCTTCCGGGGCTGTGCATGGTGCTCTTACCGCTGGTGCGCTCACAACGACGTTTACTGCTTCACAAGGATTACTCCTTATGCTGCCAAACATGTATAAAATAGCCGGTGAATTATTACCTACTGTTTTCCATATTGCTGCACGATCAATTGCGTGTCAGGCATTATCCATATTTGGTGATCATTCAGATGTTATGGCGTGTCGTCAGACAGGATTTGCTATGTTGTTTGCAACAAATGTTCAGGAAACAATGGATTTTGCTCTTATTTCACAGGTTGCAACACTTGAGTCCCGTATACCGTTTTTACATATTTTTGAAGGGTTTAGAATCTCTCATGAAATACAGAAAATTGAAGAATTGACCATGGACGATATTAAATCTATGATTGATCAGAAAATGGTTGATGCACATCATAAATCAGGTCTCTCTCCTGATCATCCGGCGATCAGAGGTACTTCACAGAATCCTGACGTTTATTTTCAGGGTCGGGAAAGCGTAAACAAATATCATGATGCGTGCCCAGAATTTGTGCAAAAAGCATTTGATAAATTTGCTCTCCTCACAGGAAGAGAATATCGTCTTTTTGATTATGTCGGTGATCCTGAAGCTGAGCGGATCATAATTATGATGGGTTCTGGTGCAGAAGTTGCACACGAAACCGTTGATTACCTCAATCAAAAAGGTGAAAAAGTAGGTGTCTTAAAAGTGCGTCTTTTCCGACCTTTTGATCTGAATGCTTTTGTTAATTCATTACCTAAAACAGCTACTAAGATCGCTGTCTTAGACAGAACAAAAGAGCCTGGCAGTATCGGTGAGCCGCTTTACGAAGATATTCGTACAGCTATTGGTGAAGCAATGACACTCGGGATGATTAAATCAGATTCATATCCGATTATTGTTGGTGGTCGTTTTGGTCTTGGTTCAGCTGAGTTTACCCCTACTATGGTTAAATCAATATTCGAGGATTTATCTTTAGATGATCCAAAGAATCATTTTACTGTTGGGATAGATGATGATGTAACCTCAACGAGTCTTGAAGTTGACAATGCATTTTCGATTGAAAGTGATGATGTGTATCGCGCAATGTTTTATGGTCTTGGTTCAGACGGTACTGTCGGAGCAAACAAAAATACCATTAAGATTATTGCTGAAAAAACAAATAACTATACGCAAGGATACTTTGAATACGATTCAAAAAAAGCTGGTGCGGTAACAGTATCTCATCTTCGTTTCGGGAAACATCCTATTCGTAGTCCGTACCTCATAACAAACGCTAATTTCCTTGCTTGTCACAACACATCATTTTTAGAGAAATTTGATATGCTTCATAACCTTGTAGATGGCGGTATTTTTCTTCTTACCTCACATCATAGCAAAGACGAAATATGGGATTGTTTGCCAAACAGAGTGAAAAAGCAAATCGTTGCAAAGAAAATAAAGTTTTATGCAATTGATGCTATTAAAATCGCTGAAGAAGTTGGTCTTGGTGCACGTATCAACACGATCATGCAGGTAGCGTTCTTCAAAATATCAAAGGTTATTGATGATGCAGTTGCGATTGAAGCAGTAAAAGATGCGATCAAAAAAACTTACGGTAATAAAGGTGAAGATATCGTTAATATGAACGTAGCCGCTGTTGATCGATCGCTTACAGAAATACATGAAATTGCTGTGCCGGATACTTGCGATTGTACAGTAGAGGAAGTCGAAGTTGTACCTAGTGATGCCCCAGATTTTGTTAAAGGTGTTACTGCAAAGATAATTAAACGGCAGGGATCATTAGTAAAAGTATCTGAAATGCCTGCAGACGGTACCTGGCCGACAGCTACAACACAGTATGAAAAACGTAATATAGCGGTAAATATACCACTGTGGAATACTGAGACATGTATCCAATGTGGTAGATGTTCTTTAGTGTGTCCTCACGCAGCGATAAGAATGAAAGTCTATGATCCGAAACAGCTCGATAAAGCACCAGACACATTTAAATCAACTACTCCCAAAGCAAAAGAATTTGTGGGGATGAAGTATACGCTACAAGTTGCACCGGAAGATTGTACTGGATGCGGTACCTGTGTATTCTTCTGTCCGGCAAAAGCAAAAGAAGCAATTAAGATGACTGAGCAGGCACCACTCAGAGATCAAGAGAGGGATAACTTCGCGTTCTTTATGGATATTCCTGATATCGATCCTAAGAAGCTTGATATAGCAACTGTAAGAGGTAGCCAGTTCTTAAAGCCACTCTTTGAGTTCTCTGGCGCATGCGCGGGATGCGGTGAAACAGCATATGTAAAACTTCTGACACAGCTTTTTGGTGATAAAGCGCTCATCGGTAATGCAACAGGATGTACATCAATTTATGGTGGTAACTTACCGACAACACCGTATTGTACGCGCCAAGACGGTTATGGCCCGACATGGTCAAACTCACTTTTTGAAGATAATGCTGAGTTTGCTTTTGGTATGAGACTTACCGTAGATAAGTTTAATGAATATGCACGTGAACTTGCACAGAAGATTATTGATAGTAAAGAAGAATGTGCAGGGGATCTTAAGTCGGTGTTGAAGGAAATACTTGCAGCACCACAGAAAACATATGTAGAGATCGAAGATCAACGAGTACTAGTTAAAAAAGCAAAAGATCTGCTTTCAGCATGTAAGTGTGGTGTATGTCCGGAACTTTTAAAAATAGCAGATTATTTGGTTAAAAAATCTGTATGGGCACTCGGTGGTGATGGATGGGCATATGATATCGGTTACGGTGGTCTTGATCACGTATTAGCATCAGGTGAGAATATCAATGTGCTTGTTCTTGATACAGAAGTATATTCAAACACCGGTGGACAGTCATCAAAAGCGACACCGAAAGGTGCTGTAGCACAGTTTGCAGCGAGCGGTAAACCAACAGCGAAAAAAGATCTCGCATTAATGGCGATGAGTTACGGCTATGTATATGTTGCAAAGATTGCTATGGGTGCAGATCCTAACCAGGTAGTAAAAGCATTCATTGAAGCTGAACAGTATGATGGCCCTTCACTGATCATTGCTTATTCAACATGTATTGCTCATGGTATAAATATGGAGCATGGATTAGATGAGCAGAAAAAAGCGGTAGCATGCGGTCATTTCCCAATTATGCGGTTTAACCCAGAGCTCTCTGTTGAAGGAAAGAATCCGCTTACTATTGATAGTAAGAAGCCGACAATAGAGTTCAGTGAATATGCTGGTGGGGAAAATAGGTTTAGAGTATTAAAGAAGACCCATCCTGAAGCATTTGAAAAGTATCTTAAAGAAGAACAGGTTGATGTTACCAGAAGATACGCAATGTACAAACAGCTTTCAGAGTTAAATTGTAATGCTGAAGAGCCGACAGAAGAAAAGAAATAACAGTTGCCATATACGGCAAAATATATATACTAATAAAACTAACTTGAGAATACATTCCTCGGTAGCTCAATGGTGGAGCGAACGGCTGTGAGAAAATTGCAGCTTTCCCGTGAAAGCGGGATTGAAAAATTGGGTGAATTCAGGGAAGCCTAAATGTTGAAAAGCAAATGGTAATCCTGAGCCAAGCCCCGATAATCTCGGGGAAGGTGCAGAGACTAGACCGCGAGGTCGTACTGCCTCGATACAGTGGGGTGGGAAGCGCCCGATACCTGACCCTGAAATTGATCAGGAAGGTAATGAGATAGTCCGGGCCTTATGGAAACATGAGGAAAAAACCGTAACCGTTAGGCTGTTGGTTCGAATCCAACCCGAGGAGCCAGTATGGGGTCTAGGCCAAACATTTCCCTTTGGTTTAGACCCTAAGTTGTCTACCAGTATGGGGGCATCTATCCTATCGTAGTAATTAATACTAATGTAATCCTTACCGTATGTGATGTCCTTTATTAATATACCCATTAACACCTTCTTATCATTATTAGATAACTTGCCGTATATCTGTGTAAAGTATTGGAAGGCTCGTTTGGCCAAATCAATATTAAGTGATCTATTCTTTAGTTGATTAACCTTAAAGTCTATTTCCTCTATACGCTTGGTAATATTGGCCTTTTCCTGTTCTAACCTGTTCACTTCATCATATAGCAGCGTAGAGTGACTTAATTCACTTATAGTAAGCAGCTTATCAACTATAGACTTAGCTCTACTACTTAACCCATTTAATTTTATATCGAGTATTATCTTTTCTGCCTCAAGTTGAGAGATGTCTTTTTCAAAAGAGTTGGCATTGCTATCGAGGATTTTCTTTAACAGCACATCGTCCCTTTTAAGCATCCTTATTCTTCGTAAAATAAGAGATTCTAGAGCCGGGGCACTAATTGATCTTATACTGCAAGCATTTGCTCCCCCATGCCCTGATGTAGTACATTCATAATAGAAGTATCTTTTCCCTCGTGATAACGACCACTTAGGCGTCATTACAGCCCCACATGCCCCACACTTTACTAACCCCTCTAAGATGAAGTTATGTGTTGCTGTGTTTTTGATACATGACCTAGTAGCAGTGTTTTTCTTCATGATATCTTGTGCTTTATCATATATATCCTTTGAAATGACTGGCTGATGTTTTCCGGGATAGATTTCACCACCATATTTTATTTTACCTAGATATATTTGATTTTTTAAAATAATGGCGATAGTAGTGTCTCTAAATTTGTTCCCACCCTGATTTTTACCTCTTCGACTGGTATATTGTTTTGAACGATAGCCCATATTATTCATATACTCAGCAACCTTTTTATAAGAAGCAAGTTCTATATATTTGTTAAAAATGGTATTAATAATCTTTGATTCTTCAATGTTTATTACCAGCCCAAGTTTTTCATCGTTATCATACCCCAATGGAACGCCGCCGCCATTCCAAAGACCTTGCCCCGCTCTATATTTCAATACATCAATAGTTCTTTCCGAAGTCTGTTCTCTTTCTAATTGTGCAAAGGTAACAATAATTCTGATAACGGCTCTTCCAATAGCAGATGATGTGTCGAAGTTTTCCTGGATAGATATTAGATTGGTATTATGTTCTTCAAAAAAACTAATAGTCTTTTCAAAGTCCATTAACGAACGGGATAATCTGTCGATCTTCTTAACTACAACGGTATCGATTTTACCATTCTTACAATCTCTGAGCATCTTTTGGAATTGCGGCCGATTAGTATTCTTTGCGGACTTACCCTCTTCACGGTAAACAGTAACAATAGGTATATTTCTGTAATTACAATAACCCTGAGTGCTAACTTCCTGCTCAGCTAAGGATTCACCGTCTCTAGCTTGCATATCTGTTGATACCCTAATATATAATCCTGCTTTCATAACAATCACCAATTACCGTTTCAATTGCCAATATATCTTGTCTGTCCAACCGGGAATGTCTAACAACACGTCCGCCCGCTCGGCATATCTCTCCACTTTGCGGAGCGCTCTGCTCTCGCAGGGCTGGGCTATTCCAATGTAGTATTCTGCTGCTCCCTCCTGAACGTCAGTCGCAGTATTGTGTGGCACTAGGTCATGCCACGCCTCGCCGAGGCTGGCTCGGCTTTTTTGCCCCTTCTTTTTGTTTTTGCTTTTCCTTGGGTGTTTTTTTGCGAGCGGCTTGATGAGTTTGTTTCCTGTAAGGAATATAATCTTATTAAGGTGCGAGCGAATTTATAAGGAGGCTATGCACAAATAATTTTTTCTTCCCACAGACTTTTGGCTGGATTGTATAAGAAGATATTATTTGTGAATAAATAAAGCCGACACTCCTTATTGGATTTGATTTTATGTAATGGTTAGACTATAATTTGAGACATGATTAAACGTTTACTTCTAACTTCAATAATTCTTTTTAGTCTTCTCTCTCCCCTATTCTCTTCTAATGCACTTTCAGAAGAAATTACACCTTTGAGTAATCAGGAGTACTTTACTGCTGTTCATAAATCTTTCGCTGAAGCCAAAGACTCTATTTATCTTGTCATGTACTATATTAATTTCAAAAAAGACCAACCTAAATCTACGGTCTCTATATTGGTTAATGACCTGGTTAAAGCTAAAGAACGTGGTGTTGATGTTAAGGTTATCCTCGATCAAACAATAGTCTTTAAGGGGACCAGGCTTCTTGGGAGGGATTATGAAAAGGCAGAGAAAAATAGAAGGGCTTTTGATTATCTTAAAGCAAATGGTATAGATGTTTCTTTTGATAAGCTTGAGATATACACTCATGGTAAATGTATCCTTATTGACGATGAGATAGTCATTATTGGTAGCCATAACTGGACAAAGAATGCTTTAACTAGGAGTAATGAATACTCTGTGCTTTTTAAATCAGAAGAAGTCGCAAGCGATTTTCTGGATGATTTTAAAAAGATACAGATTGATCATGAGGCAAGCGCTAAGATATCTCAAAAATATATCATTTTTAATAATGATATTATGATTACCGTATTGAGTGATTTTGTTTCTCATTCAAATGATTATTTCTGGGACGTATATATGTATCTTGTTGGACACTACAAACCTGATGAGACAATTGACTTTGATTATAAGAAAGTCGCTGAATATATTGGGATTTCCGACAGATTGTCGAAAGAAAGATACAGGGAAATGCTGGGTTATCATTCATTGAGGAATTTACAAAATAAATACGGACTTCTCAAATACACACCTGTAAGAGGGAAAAATGCTAAAGTTGTATTAAAACCATTTAATGATACTAAAAAGAAATATTTTGAGATTCCTGAGAAATTCTGGCAAGAAGGTTGGGATATGAGATTATCACTTTCCGGAAGATATTGTTATTTCATAAATCTTATAGAGGGCGGGCCTGAACATAGGATGTGGATGATGAGTAAAAAGGCATTAGTTGAAAAATACAAAGTTGGTAAAGAAAGAATCAGTGATGGAATGGCTGAACTTAGACATTGGAATTTGCTCGAAATCGAATATGGAAATATTGATTCTGGCAGAGGATATGATAACAGACTGCCAAATAGATATAGGTTAAAGAATTTATACAGTATTGAAAATTTTGACAAGGAATTAGAAAAGCTCTACGACAAATATGGAAAAGACAAGGTCAAAGAGGCACAGGAATATGCCAAAATTGTCTTTTGTGAAAATAATCTAGTTGATATAGAAGATATTATAAATATGGTAGATGAGTATGGGATTGATAAAGTTAACTTCGCTTTCGATAAGATAAAAGATAGGTCAAAAGATAACCCAAAAAGAAGCATTGCCTATGTGAAGGGTATATTACAGAGCATGGCAATGAAAACAAATAAATGAATAATCAAAAAATGGAAATCTAGTTATGTTTACTGGCAATCGCCTAACCGAAGTATTTAACTCATCAAAGGAAATTCCATTTGATGATTCATCTAAATTCATTTTATTTAGCGATTGCCACCGGGGTGATAATAGCTTGGCAGATGACTTTTCTCATAATCAAAATATCTTTTTTTATGCGTTGAATTACTACTATAACAACGGATTTGCCTACATTGAAATCGGAGATGGAGATGAGCTTTGGGAAAACAGAAAATTTACTACTATAAGAAGTGCCTATAGCCATATATTTAAGCTAATGAGTAAATTTCATCAGAATAATAGATTTTATTTTATCTGGGGAAATCACAACAGAAAATGGAAAAATCCGAAGAACGTTAAGAAGCACCTTTACGGCTATTATAACGAACGTAAGGATTGCCATGAACCGCTATTTGAAGGTATTGAAACACATGAAGGTTTAATACTTCAATACTCGGATACAAAAAATAAAATATTCCTAACACATGGACACCAGGGACAATTTTTGAATGACTCTTTCTGGTGGGTTGGCAGGTTGTGTGTCAGCACTATCTGGAAACTTCTTCAATCAATCGGAGTTGAGGACACTACCAGCCCTGCAAAGAATTTCAAAACACGTATAAAGATTGAAAAAGAAATCAGTAACTGGGCAAAAGATAACAATCAAATCATAATAGCAGGCCATACTCACCGTTCAGTATTCCCTAATCCTAATGAACCACCATATTTTAATACAGGCAGTTGTGTGCACCCACGTTGTATCACAGGAATTGAGATACAAAATGGCAAAATAGTACTAATAAAATGGTCTATCAATATCAAGTCTGATGGCACAATGTATATCGATAGACAAGAGTTAGTGGAGCCAAAGAAATTGAACGAATATTTTTAGATGAGAGTGACCATGTATACTGCCTAACTTTTTTATACTTAAATCAATTTAAATCAGGTATGACCCCTTTTCCTACTTACATCCAAACAACAATTCTGTATAGAGCAAACCTTTTGCAATACCATCTAACTCTGGAAAAAGTAGACGTTCATTAATATTCAATCTATCCAATTGTCTTAATATTTCCATTTTGCTACTATTTGGCACCAAACACTTAAAACCTTTTAATATATCATTATTATTACCATGTTTTGTTTTAGATATTTCTGCAATATCCTCGGCGGGGTTCTTATGAATAGTAAATATACCAGCTTGAGCGGTCATGCGTTTTGAAGGATAAAAGGGATGTATAATTCTTATTCCCTTGATATCTTCGGGATTTTTATATTTCTTATCAAACACGTCGATACTATCCTTAAGTTTACGCTTCCTCCTCTCGAATACCCAAATCACTCCATCGCTATTATGCCCTCCTATGGACGCCCAATAAAGCGCAACTAAAGGATTTGTTGTCCAATCTAATAGTCTCACTGGTAAACCGTGGTGCCTTGCTAAAAAAAGAGCTTCCCATTTATCGAGGATTCTTCCCTGATGCTCATAAGTATGTCTCCGAAATCTATGCAACAATTCCTCCTCTTGATCTTTTTTTAAAGAGGTCAATATTTTATGTCCACCAATCTCAAAATTGTTTCGACCGATACTAGGTCGAATTTCCCAACTTACATTGGCTTGCCCTCTAAAATATCGTTGTTTATTTTTTCCGACAACTAATTTAATTATATCGCCAACAGATTCTATTTTGTAGCCTTCAGCTCCTGTTTTGTCTGCAAAAAGCTTATCTTGTATCATATTTTTTTCCTAACAATTAATATACGAGTTTCTTTTTTGTCTGCACAATATTCCACCTTTTTGAGCAACTAAACATTAGCAGCCTCCTAGAATACATCCAATGCTTTTTTCTCTCGAGCTTTTTTTTCCTTTGCTTTTAGATTCTTACTTCTATATTCCACCACACACTTTACAATGTAGTTTTCCCCCATTAACAAAATATCTATCTCCGTATCCTGTGTTTCCCAACTAGAATAATACATTAAATGCCCAACGCTTATGGCCATGCCCCAATCTGAATGCTTTTCTTTGAACAAATCGTTTCTCCATACTTGTTCATCTCGTTTTGGCTTTCCGTATTTTTTAATTAATATCTCTTCAAAATCAGTATAATCTCCTATGAAATCGTTTAAATTCGTATGGTTATCCACTAACACATATTCTGCTCGCACTAACTGATTGTCAACGAAATAGTATGCGATGATTACATCTTTACCAATTACATTAGTTTTATAAAGCAACCTATTTCCATCTCCCTCCCACTTAGCCGGGGGTTCTGAAGACTTAACTTGTGCAATGGACATTCCCCAATTTGTTTTCCTAAAATTGAATTCCTTGGCAAAGCTAAATTCTGAAAATAATACGACTAATAACCCTATACAAATGATCCTAAAAAATGTTTTCATTTTCACCCTACCAATGTTTTTCAATGATTCTCATTAACCTATCAGCTCTAGCTTGAGCGCTTTTGATTTGCTTTATAATTTCCATTTGCTTGGTTGTCGGTTTCATTCTCCCACCAACATCCCGATGATTGCTGTCAGGCAATTCAGCATACATCCTAGTGAGTTCCTGAATATTATTCTCAACAACATTCAACATCTGATAAATATTATCTACATTGACATCTTTTTTATGAATTACAACACTTCTTTTAGTTCTTGTCGCTTCTTTCTTCTTTGAGGCCATAATCTTCTCCTTAATATATACTTCATTAGTGGTTTTTCTATCTATTATCCATCCTCACCCCCAATATTTTTCTCTAGACCGTTTCTATGCCTCTTATTCAACAACGCTAATGTCAGATATTTCATCATAATCAAAAGTGATAAATGCCTTTCCTTCATACATATCAATAACAATACTTCTTTCATTTACTTTATTAACCTTGCCACTTATCACACTTCCATTTAGTAATCTTACCGCAATTTTCATACCTTTTTTTATATGCCCCCAGCGTATTTCTTTAAAGTCTTTTTCCCCTTCAAATGCTCCACTTCTAATTTGCTCGTATTCTTCAGCTGTATTAAAGTAATGTTTACCGCCTATTGACTCATACCAATACCCTTTATCATTTTTACCATAAATAATTGGGTATTTTTCCATTAATTTACTCATCTTCAATTCAAATTCTTTTTTTGGACTATATGGCTTCTTGGTAACCATCATTGTTTCTGTATTTTTTTCTTTTTTTATGCCACCACCAAACAAATACTTCTTTTGGTTTATATCTTCTCTTTTGCGATCATCTTCCATCTTGTTTTGCTTTTCCATCAATTCATTATCATATATCCAACATTGCGCCGAATAAAGTGGGTCGCCTTTCATTATCATCACCATTATTGTTTTCCTGCCACAATACCATGCGTGAGTGGTCTTGACCCTCATTCGCCCAATCGATAATGGGGAAGGATACTCTATCTCATAATCTGCTGGGCCATAAACATCTTTAATTATTTTGACCAAAATATTCCATCTCTTAGGCAAAACCACAATATACTCATACTTTAGCCATTCAGAACTTATCACAACCTTCGCTAAACGATTACTTCTTGACATATTGCGGCTATAAGCTATTCGTTCATCATTTGCATCATTAAAATAGATTGTATACTCATAGTCCCCTAAAGAGATAGTGGTATCAAAATATCCATGAGAACCATCCTTTATGGTAATATTGCTATCTTGACTTATCTTTTTTATCACCACATCTTCACTGTCACCAAACTCTAACGAACCAAATGCTTTATTTTGTTCCTTAATTTTTGTTTTTTGATACGACTCTCTTAGAAGCTCTTTCGCGTCTTTTACCACTTTTTGACTGTCGGCTAAAACTTTGCCCTCTTGTTTTTCCATTTCACTATATTCTTGTTTTGGCATAAGTTTATAATAATCGCTTACCACTGTATAAAGCACCGCCACAGATACAAGCAATAATATGATCACTGTAATATGAAAGCTCGTTATTCTGCCGATCCAAGGCAACAGCTTACCCACACATAGAACATCATTTCTTTTTTCCTGAATAACTTTCTCATCCACAACATCTTGATTTATGCCATTCTTATGTTGCGGGTTGGATTCCCCCTTTTGTAGTGCTTCAATACAACTCGGAGCCACAATATTTTCCCCTTTAGTAGCCTCTGGCTTTTCCAATTCAAGATTTTCGCAACAATATCTACATTTTATAGCTGACTTTTTGATAATCTCTGCACAAAATGGACACTTCTTATAATCATCTGATTTTAACTGTTTCTCTTCAATTTTAGCATAATTCTGTTTTACAACTAACGCTACAATAATCCCAACAAACGGACTTAATAGCACTGATAAGAAAAAAAAGCCGATCCCAGATCTCCCTTTCTGCTCAGCAATGATACCAGCTACAATTGACAATACTATCCAAATAATAATCCCCATTACTCATCCCCATATCTTGCGTTTTTTTAAATTATCGATCGAAATCTCGTCCACCGGTGGAAATCAGGTACAACGTTCTACTGTAAGGCAATACAACAATTTTCCTGTCCGCTAGTATCTTGGCAAATCCTCCAAGAAAGACTGCTCTACCCATCAACGATACCCCCCCTTGTGTCTTGAACAATAAGCCATCGGCTGATCCAATAAAAGGCAGTTTTGTACCGGCACGCCAATACCATACCGTAGCACCATCCGGGATAGCACCTATTGGCTGTATCACAAAAAAACCTGTCGTAAAATATATTATGAAAGAGACGAGACCAAGCACACCCAACATGATGATTGAGTTTGATGTACTCTTATTTATTGATTTATTATTAGATTGCCTGATCATAGTCGCATTACCAGCAGATTCCTGCCCTTGAATACTTTCATTAAGAAACCTCAGACAATGTTTACACTTAACAGCATCATCTTGTATCTCTTCAGCACAATATGGACATTTTTTCATTTCCACAACCCCTTTTTATATTGCCTTGCCTTCTTATATGCCTTTAGAAACTTACTCTGATATTTAACATTTGGCGGTATCGTCATAGGGCTTGCATAGCCACCTTTTACTATCTCTTCGTTTAACATCTTTCCATTCTTAAGATAAACATATCCTAATAATCTTCTATATCTATCCCTCTTCTGAACATCAAATTTCAATGTTACCATATCTCCCTTTTTAACGAGGCTCTTTGTGTACAAAGTAGCTTCTTTTCCCATAGCAGTTATTACCTTAATATCATCACCGCTTTTCTTTGCATCCCTTTTAGCTTTCTTATTCACTTTACTCTCAGGGGTATCCACACCTATTAGCCTCACGCTCTCTTTATTGCCATTGTAAATAACCTTGAGAGTATCACCATCTAAGATCTCATCAACAATAACCATAATGTATAGTCCGGCATTGCTCACTGAAGCGCTTTTTGCGGTGACTTTTCTGTCTTCTTGTTTTCCTTTTGTTCTCACATATTCTCGCATTGCATATTTGCGCCATTTCATCGAGATTTCATTTAAATTGTTAAAATCTCTAGAATACGGTTTTAATAGTCTTTGACGTGGCTCAAGTTTGTAAGACGAGGTTGCTAAATTTCTTAATTTAACACGGAAGTTTGGAACTTTGGCAAGAAATGAAATAAGGGAATAAGATTGTGCATAAAAAAGAATGGGATCACGGCTTGGATATTTCTTGAATGATATTAATTCTATTAAACTAAATGCACGATTTTCTTTAAGGGCCTTCCCAACCTTTATCTTGTATTTATCTCTTCCCTTTTTGTTTGCCGTTAGATATTCCGCCAATCCTTCGTCTATCCAAAGCGGAGTGGACATCTTTTTTACATTTTTCGGATGGATATAATTTTTAGGGACAGCGAGATCTCTAGTAAGTTGATGGACAATTTCATGATGTAACGTATTCTCAAAATCCTCATGGTCATAATACGCAGCAATGAGCCGTTTTTTTATTCCCTTTGTAGACATGAATACTGCAAAACCAACAGACCCTTTATGCCCAGTTGCAAATTTGTACATTTTCTTTGTTGGGTATATCTTGATAATAGTCGGATGATCCCAATGTCTGGTACAGTTTAAATATTTGTAAAAGGAAGCTCTAGTTCTTGTTGCGATTTTCAGAACAGAATTAGCAATTCTTGCATTTGGTGCTAATACTTTGAATTGTCGTCGTATATCGCGGGCTTCTTTGAATCCCGTTTTGGAAGCAAGCATATTGAATATTGCTTCAGAATGGTCATTTCTGGCGGAAAAAGTGTCGGGAGGCAGCAGAAACAGGAATAGCGCAAAAGAGACGATAGCGTACCATTTAATCATCTTGATTACCTCCTCCCACTGTAAACATAAAAAAACCAACCATTCTTTACGAACGATTGGGATGTCTGCGACATTTTTTATTGATGCTACAAAAGCCATAACAATAAATACATCGAAGATGCTTAACGTGGTCTTTCACGGCAGCTGGGCAACCCGATAGGTCCCTGGCTTTGTGTCCCAATCTTCCGAATGGTTTACCAAAAACAGATTTTCTTAGTACCCTCCTTATGCTATACGTACAAGTGTATTATATAGGATAACTCTAACTTTGTCAAGGGCTTATATGGGCTTATATGGGCCTGGTCAACCCAAATATTCATCTAAACGGTGTGAATCCAAAGGCCAAAAGACAGAAGTGTTTAGGAAGTCTTTTAATTGTGTATTTATAATATTTAATTGCTGTTTCTATATAAAAACTGTTCTTTTTTTTATATTTGTCATTTTTATTCCTCATAACATATTAATATATAGAGGTAAAAAGGATTTTCAAAAAGGGAGCAACTCCCTTTTCTCTATAACATCTGTTTCTCAATTATTCTCATTAATCTATCCGCTCTTACTTGAGCGCTTTTGATTTGTTTTGCTATTTCCATTTGTTTTGTTGTCGGCTTCATTCTTCCACCAACATCCCGGTGATTGCTGTCGGGTAATTCTGCATACATCCTGGTTAGCTCCTAAATATTATTCTCAACAACATTCAACATTTGATAAATATTATCTACACTAATATCTTTTTTGTGAACAACAACACTTCTCTTTGTTTTTGAAGCTTCTTTCTTTTTTGTAGCCATAACATTCTCCTTATCTGACTCAATAATTAAGTGTTCTGTCCTCAGAATTCCTGTCGCGGATCGGACAACCGCCCCATGAACAAGACAGCGCCTGTGCGGGTATCACGGATCAGGAAGAAAAACGGCCGGTCAGCAACAAAAATGGTCGGTGTTTGACGAACGGAGGAACGCGCACTCACGTTCATGAGGACAGCGGCAGCCGCAGCCGCCTCCGCTCCCTCTTCGTTTACTTCGATAAACGCCTTGTGAATGACCTTCGATATGTACAGCCCTGCCGGATCGGATGTCATCCCAGAAAAATCGGCGGACCGCGCATCGAAAGCGTAAACCATCCCGAGTTCGATCAACGGTTCGTTCAGGATACATTCCTTCTCCACCTTGAAACGCGGCAGAGACACCTGCACTTTTCGCGCGGAAAGACGGGCGAGCCTGCTGTCGAGGTCCCTCGACAACGCATCCCGTACATCCCTCATCTTGGTGAACGACCGGGGAAGCACGATCACCATCGCCAGGCCGCCGCCGGCATACGGCATCTCCAGAATCTGCACGTCCTGATCTTCTGCGTATTTGAACTTCCCCGTCTGGTGCATCATGGGAACGCGCACCGGCGGTTCCTGAGGCGAAACGTTAAACGAATCTTCCTCGGTTGACTTTGCCTTGAACGGAAACCGCCACATACCCTTGAAATAAATTGCGTTGGTCAGCACCAGCCGGGTCCCTTCGTCCAATACCTTCGGCTTGATCAGCTCAATTATCTTGTTTCCGGTATTTTCCGCCGTCCACGTGTTGATCTTCTGCCTCGTTTGCTCTCTCTCTGTTGCGTCATTGTAGTCAACCTCTTTAAAGCCGGCGGAGTAATACTTGTCTATAACGGTCAGGAACTCCGGACGGAAAGCATAGCCGGTTTGAGCCCACAACGCGTTAGCGACAAAAAGCTGATACCCGTTGTCCATGGCATGCAACATCCCCATCAATTCCAACATCGCGGGATCGAGCTTTTCCGGCGGCAGGGTAAAAGCCAGAACGCGGGCCATCTGCACAGCGGTATTACCCCGCGCACCCGCGTACGTCATCGCCAGCGCCGAAGAAATGCCGTAGGGAGAAAAAAACAGGTTACCCTCGTCCGGCGACAACCAGTAAAACAGCTCGGACGCAAAAACATTCGTGCTTTTGGCAACCGCATATACGTCATCATTTTCCTGAGCACAGATAACGGGGCTCGCGGCCAACGCATACATCACCATTAACGCGCACAAAATACCCGCCGTTACATACATCACTCTACTGTGCATGGGCCTATTCATTATCTTTTTCATTCTTTCACCAACATCCCTATGGTTGCTATCATGGAGTTCTGAGTACATACTATTAAGCTCCTGAATATTGTCCTTCTTTTTTATTTTACGAACTATCTCTTTATGGCTAATTAATATTTATCATTCTATATTAACTCTCAAGTATTTATGATACTAGTAACCCCTTTCCTTTAAAAGCATATATCGAGCCATAATCTCATTTAAATCCACATCTGTTCTTTTTGATTCTTTACTTATGGATTTTACAAATTCGCAAAATGATAAATCTGGCAATTGTTGATAAAGTTGCCACCAATAATAAGACAACAGATCACTAATTTTTTCATATGAATAATTAGGATGATTATTATGAATAATATTTAGCATTGATACGAACTGTTCTGTGGAATGCTCTCGTTGGTCAACACCAGATAATATCTCTCCCCATTTATAAACACCCGTTAATGATGTTTTTCTTGTTTTTGTAGTTTCACAAGAACGCCCAAGCACAACAAACATAATAGTACAAAGAAGAATAACAAAAAATGCTGGCAAACATCCAATATTGCGACTAACTTTAGTCTTTTGAACTTGCACTTTTTCAGTTATGGGGTCTTTCATAAATCCTTCACTATCAAAATCAGAATCTTCTTCTTTGGTAGGATTTATCTCTTTATTCAGCAACTCCCCGCAGTATCTACACTTAATAGCATCATCTTGTATTTCTTCAGCACAATATGGACATTTTTTCATATTTGCCCCTTTTATATACCCCACCCTTTTTTAAGCCTTCTAATTGAACTTCTTTAAGAATTTCTTCATTTAAAATATACTTTTCCTTATCCATCTTTCAATTTCTCCGACGTGTTCCGCTTGCAGTACTTACAATAGAGTGCTTCTTTCTCTATCTCAGCAGCACAAAATGGACATTGTTTCATTTCCTGTTCCCCACGAGTAGGTTTGTTTTCTGTAGGTTGTTTATAATCACTTTTTCTACCCATACATAATTGTAATATGTTTTGATTAATTTTCTTTAACTCCTCAAGAGACTCTTTTGTATTTTCCATTGTGTAATACAGGAAGAATGGAGCGAGTAGAATGAGTACAAATAACACAAAACCGAATATTACCGATGCAAAAATCGTAATAAATGCCACAATTTCCATCATACACCTCCCTTGTTTATCGTTTTCTACACTCGTGCATACATTTTTATATACCTAGTAAAAACTCCCTTCTTAACCCAGATTTCTTACACCCATACGTTCTTCCTTCTATTTTTTCAAGCTTCTCAATATAAAGAGGACACCTTTTAAACTATATGCGTCAGAAAACCAACAGGTTAGTTATTTCCTAAGACCTTCATTCCCTTAGCTGTAATATTAGTATAGTAATTATGGGGGTTTCCCTCGAATTCATCTTTATATTCTTTCATGAACTTTTCATATTCTTCTATATGCTCTTTATGTTCTTTTATCCACCCTTCTAGTGCAGCTTCTAATTCGTTTGGGTTTGGTTCTCTGTCAGACAAACTAGACAGAGTGATGTATCCTTCTTTTTTAAGATTTGAAATTTCGCGGTTAAATTCTTTTATATCATATTCTGATTTAGGACTTACATACGAAGCAATAAAACATATGTGTATTCCTTTTTTATCTGTTTCTAAAATTTTTTGGGGTTCTTGCTTATTTATTGCTTCCAGTATTTGTTTTCCCAATTCATTCATTTTTTCTCCTTTCTTCTAACTTTCCCACTATTAGTCAATTTTCTATCTCTACTTTATCCATTACTCCTGTTTTTATTTCCAAATCCCTCTCTTATTTTTCCTAGCTTCTTTGTAAGCATTTAAGAATTTATCCTGATATTTCACATCCGGCGGTATTGTCATAGGACTGGCATACCCTGCGATTATTATCTCCTCGTTTAACATCTTGCCATTTCTTAGATAAACATACCCTAAAAGCCTCTTATACTTATCCCGTTTCTGAACATCAAACTCTATTTTTACCTCATCACCCCCTTTAACAAGGGTTTTTACGTATCCAACAGCCTGTTTCCCCATCTTGGTTATTGTCCGTATATCCCGACCGCTTCTCTTTGCATCTCTCCAAGCTTTTTTATTTGCCCTGCTCTCAGGCGTATCAATGCCTATAAGTCTTACACTTTCTATCTTGTCTTTATATTTTATTTCAATAGTATCTCCATCTATAACCCTTACTACTGTATATATATTTTCAGCTTGCACAGGTAAGGCAGATGTAAGAGATAAAATAAGGGAAAATAAATAGGTTATTAGTCTAAATCTTGCAATCATTATAACTCCAATATTAAAACTTATTTGCATCTTTTTTGTAAGTCTCCGTCTGTTTTTCTATTACCTCAAGATATTCTTTATGAAATTCTACATCAGAATAAAATAATACTGTTCTCTCGTATTTTAATGTTAGGAGTTTAATATTCTTCTGGCGGCATTGGCCAACCTTTTTTTAAGCCTTCTAATTTAACCTCTTTAAGGATTTCTTTATTTATCCCATATTTCTTGATAATTTCTGCATTGTATTTTTCATTTAATGTTTCTTGCAGTTCGCCAATTCGTTTTAAGTCTTCCATGGATTGAGGATTAGATATAGCCTTTTCGGCTTCTGCCCACGATCTGTCCTCAGCATGGATAGATTCTTTCCAAATTTGTTTCCTCTTTTCTTCAGAAATTCCAGATATTATTTCTGGTTTGGCGCTTAAGTTTTCAAGTTGTCCTTGAAAATTCATAGAATATATAACCTTTGGATTACTTCTATCAACTCTATTATAAATCATTGCAATCCATTGCCCCATTCCAGAATTATAATGTTCTTTTGAAATGTAAAGATGTACTCCTATATTGGTGGGAGAAGAGTGAAACTTGAACCCATGGCGGCTTTTCAACGAATTATATCGTTCCCAGATAAATTTGGTTATTTTTTCTTTTGATAAATCCCCTTTGATTAGAATTTGTTGAACAATTTCAGTTTTAAGGGGTGCATCAACTGTCTGTTCATCAAGAATTTCAAAATCAATATTAGCTTTAGCAATAGCGAGTATACTAGGACAAGATAACAAAAGAAGCACGATTGTAACTTTTATTATTTTTATCATTTTTTCTCCTGTATATAGTTAAGGTATATTCAACAGCATAATGACATTATATTCTAGAATATCTTCATTCAACATCTTGCCAAATAAAAAAAGGCAGCCCTCATATTTTAAGAGTTGCCTTTATAGATTTATATAATTATTCAAGTCACTCTTTCCCTCCCTTTGTGGATAAAAGCTTAGTATAACATTATTTATATAAATATCAAACTAATATTATTTTTTACAATGATTCTATGAACTTAGAGTATTTAGAGGGGTATAATTTAAATTAACACTTCCCAATGTCCACCCTTTGGAGAACCTACTCGCTTAAGCAATCCTCTATCTTGCAAAATTTTCAGATTGTATTTCACACCTGACACGCTTATTCCTTCTATGGTTTTTGCTATTTCTTCTCTGCCTGCTTTGTGGCACTTGGACAAATAAGCCAAAATATCATCTTGTTTCTGGGTAGTTTTCTGGACAGCTTTTTGGGTAGTTTTAATGAATATATTTTCATTAATAGACCCGAATACTTTCTCTGCACTTTCACCGCCATTTAATCCGCCACGATATTTTGTCTCGGCCTTTTTAAACGTCACAACAAAGTTTAAACCGATTTCCTCATAGGTTGGGTTCGGCAATGACTGAAACAATAGGGGCACTTTGCTTAGTGCTTAGTAAAACAGCTTAAACCCCTTGCTTCACAAATGGCTATTATAAAAACAATCACCATTGTCCCCTACAGTGGTTTTATTAATAAGAGCGAGTGACGAATATGAGTTTGTATACCGTAAGGGATACTATCTCATCAAAGAACAAGCGTATAAATTTATAAGGAGGCTATTCATAAACAATTTGTTCAGTTATTAGAATTCTACATTGAGCCTGAAAGAAGATATTGTTTATGAATAAATAAAGCCGACATTCCTTATTGGCTTTTGATTGCTTGAGGAAACAAAAACACTTAAGTTGAAGGGCAAGCTAAAACGAATTGTTATGCAAGTTTATTAATTACAGACATCCAATTATTTAAATACTTTGAGAAGTTTCTCATTTTATCATTATATACAATTTTCATATTAAAATGATATAATTTCTTTAGAATTTAAAAACTACCGATTTTTATAATGATTTACAGGATATGAGGAGAAATATCGTGAAAAAGTGTCCTTATTGTGCCGAAGAGATACAGAAAGAAGCTATATTCTGCAAATATTGCAAACGAGATTTATCAAGTTTCAGTGTGGTAAAGAAGAGCAATCCAAGATGGCTTAAATATTCTGCTTATATTATCCCCATTATTATTTTTGTATGTGTTGTTGGATATTTTGTTAAATGGAGCAAATCAAAAGAGGTTAGCTCCTCAACTTCAAGCATCAATGTTACTAGCATCAAGTTTGAGGATTATGAATGGGGAACACCTTTTGATGAGGTTAAAAAACAGCTAAAATTGGAAATGAAAAAAGATATCGATATAGATAAAGAACATAGCATTATTCAATACAAGGATAAAATACTAGGTGAAGAATGCACTGTCAGACTTTTCTTTTTCCACAATGATGATTCTCTTTATTGGATAGTTATAGCATGGGAGACAAATTCAATTGCTAATGTTTTGGAAGCAATATTAACAAAAAAATATGGACTTCCCACTGGTCAAAAAGGTGTTGAGAGAACGCCCCATAAATGTCTTTGGCATTTCAATATCGGAAGTATAATATTGGACAAATCAGAATACACGAAAACAATTTTACATTATTCTGATGAAAGAATGCATAAGGAATACCTAGAGAGCATAAAAAAAGAGAAGAAGACTTACAAAAAAGATGTAAACAAGTTTTAAGATATTTGAGCCTTAAAAATAATGGAACTCAAATGATTGACATCAACAAGCTACAAATCATACAAAAAGCCTTGTCGGTAAGGGCGATGAGATGACAATAGAATATGATGTGCAAAAACAAGATAAATATGGAAGGCTTTTAGGATATGTTTATCTAAAAAACGGCGAGATGTTAAACGAAGAAATAATAAAATCAGGATATGCCAGTCCTATGACGATACCACCTAATATTAAATACAAAGACAAGTTCACAAAGGCTTATAGAGAGGCAAAAGAAAATAAAAGAGGACTGTGGAAAGAATAATCATAAGAATTTTTTTGTATCTTCAATAAAGCTGAGCATATTTACAGGAATAAGTAACACTCCCTAATAACTGTAGAAAACGATAACTCCTATCCCAGTTTTCTAGCCATTTACTCCATTTCATTAGAGAATCCTCCGTGTGTTGCGAGCATCTAACATATTACTATATAGACTTCCAAAGTATAGGAACCTTTTATCATGTAAAGCAAATATTTCGATATACTAACAAAATGATTTTATAAACTTAGAGTATTTAGAGGGGTAAATAATTTTACCCCTCAACTGTAAAAGACGATAACTCCTGTCCCTCGTATCAAACTCCCATAAACCTGTCTCAGTAGCTATGCGATAACAAAACCAGGGATGATGAGGCACACTAAGGAACCCCTCAACACCGTCATACTGTCGTATAAAACGGTAATATCTTCTATAATCACTTCTAATGGTACGCCTCCAGTGATATATGCCACCATCATCAGTAACCTCCTTATACAAATACCTACCCCTATACATAACATCCCTAGGAGCAATACCAAACATACCTACAAAATCCCAAAAGCAGAAACGTATAACAGTAACTATATATAACATAACGAACTCCTATCTCTGCGTGATAACGAATAGCGCAGCCCTCGATAGGAAAACTGCTAACATTCACAAAAGGAACAATCTACACAGGAAACAAATATAAGACCATCTTCCTCACGAAGGACAAGATCACAACCACACTCTGGACACACCGCATAATCATCAACTAAATCATTAACAAAATAATGTATAACCATAACACCCTCCTTTTTTTTAAGAGACACACGAGCCTCTTTTAATCAAAAAGACGATCCCGCCCTGGAAGATGTGGTCTGACCATAGGAAGAACACATATGGAGGGCAGCTATATATGCAAGCCTGTCGAAGACAGGTTGAGGAACGGAAGAGTTTTTAGAAATATTTTGAAGAAATATTTATTAAAACTATCCGTAGCATCCTTGCATATATAGATGAGGGATAAAATGGGAAAACCAGAGGCTGAAGAGCCAGACAATTATTGGGAAATAAAGACTATATTACTTCTTTGAGGGTTTGATATAATAAAGTTCAATATGTAAGCAAATTTAAACGTTATTAAATCGGAAAATTATGAAGATTGACTTCAATAAATTAAAAAACAACATAGACCCTAGAATTGATTTAATAAAAAGGTTCAAGGAATTAGTTGAGAGAGAGGGATGGACTCAAGGACAAGTTTCCGAGGCTATGCATATATCTCGTTCTACCGTAAATAGATGGTTTAATCAGGGTAGATTACCCAATCAAAAAGACAGAGAAATGATCAATCAAATATTAGCTAAATACAAGAAAGAGAAATAATATATTTGACATATGTAGCATATGTCTGTAGCATTTATAATTATACATCAGGTATTTATGCCTGATACATTTTTAGAAAAGAAGGGGCAAAAAAGCCGAGCCAGCCTCGGCGAGGCGTGGCATGACCTAGTGCCACACAATACTGCGACTGACGTTCAGGAGGGAGCAGCAGAATACTACATTGGAATAGCCCAGCCCTGCGAGAGCAGAGCGCTCCGCAAAGTGGAGAGATATGCCGAGCGGGCGGACGTGTTGTTAGACATTCCCGGTTGGACAGACAAGATATATTGGCAATTGAAACGGTAATTGGTGATTGTTATGAAAGCAGGATTATATATTAGGGTATCAACAGATATGCAAGCTAGAGACGGTGAATCCTTAGCTGAGCAGGAAGTTAGCACTCAGGGTTATTGTAATTACAGAAATATACCTATTGTTACTGTTTACCGTGAAGAGGGTAAGTCCGCAAAGAATACTAATCGGCCGCAATTCCAAAAGATGCTCAGAGATTGTAAGAATGGTAAAATCGATACCGTTGTAGTTAAGAAGATCGACAGATTATCCCGTTCGTTAATGGACTTTGAAAAGACTATTAGTTTTTTTGAAGAACATAATACCAATCTAATATCTATCCAGGAAAACTTCGACACATCATCTGCTATTGGAAGAGCCGTTATCAGAATTATTGTTACCTTTGCACAATTAGAAAGAGAACAGACTTCGGAAAGAACTATTGATGTATTGAAATATAGAGCGGGGCAAGGTCTTTGGAATGGCGGCGGCGTTCCATTGGGGTATGATAACGATGAAAAACTTGGGCTGGTAATAAACATTGAAGAATCAAAGATTATTAATACCATTTTTAACAAATATATAGAACTTGCTTCTTATAAAAAGGTTGCTGAGTATATGAATAATATGGGCTATCGTTCAAAACAATATACCAGTCGAAGAGGTAAAAATCAGGGTGGGAACAAATTTAGAGACACTACTATCGCCATTATTTTAAAAAATCAAATATATCTAGGTAAAATAAAATATGGTGGTGAAATCTATCCCGGAAAACATCAGCCAGTCATTTCAAAGGATATATATGATAAAGCACAAGATATCATGAAGAAAAACACTGCTACTAGGTCATGTATCAAAAACACAGCAACACATAACTTCATCTTAGAGGGGTTAGTAAAGTGTGGGGCATGTGGGGCTGTAATGACGCCTAAGTGGTCGTTATCACGAGGGAAAAGATACTTCTATTATGAATGTACTACATCAGGGCATGGGGGAGCAAATGCTTGCAGTATAAGATCAATTAGTGCCCCGGCTCTAGAATCTCTTATTTTACGAAGAATAAGGATGCTTAAAAGGGACGATGTGCTGTTAAAGAAAATCCTCGATAGCAATGCCAACTCTTTTGAAAAAGACATCTCTCAACTTGAGGCAGAAAAGATAATACTCGATATAAAATTAAATGGGTTAAGTAGTAGAGCTAAGTCTATAGTTGATAAGCTGCTTACTATAAGTGAATTAAGTCACTCTACGCTGCTATATGATGAAGTGAACAGGTTAGAACAGGAAAAGGCCAATATTACCAAGCGTATAGAGGAAATAGACTTTAAGGTTAATCAACTAAAGAATAGATCACTTAATATTGATTTGGCCAAACGAGCCTTCCAATACTTTACACAGATATACGGCAAGTTATCTAATAATGATAAGAAGGTGTTAATGGGTATATTAATAAAGGACATCACATACGGTAAGGATTACATTAGTATTAATTACTACGATAGGATAGATGCCCCCATACTGGTAGACAACTTAGGGTCTAAACCAAAGGGAAATGTTTGGCCTAGACCCCATACTGGCTCCTCGGGTTGGATTCGAACCAACAGCCTAACGGTTACGGTTTTTTCCTCATGTTTCCATAAGGCCCGGACTATCTCATTACCTTCCTGATCAATTTCAGGGTCAGGTATCGGGCGCTTCCCACCCCACTGTATCGAGGCAGTACGACCTCGCGGTCTAGTCTCTGCACCTTCCCCGAGATTATCGGGGCTTGGCTCAGGATTACCATTTGCTTTTCAACATTTAGGCTTCCCTGAATTCACCCAATTTTTCAATCCCGCTTTCACGGGAAAGCTGCAATTTTCTCACAGCCGTTCGCTCCACCATTGAGCTACCGAGGAATGTATTCTCAAGTTAGTTTTATTAGTATATATATTTTGCCGTATATGGCAACTGTTATTTCTTTTCTTCTGTCGGCTCTTCAGCATTACAATTTAACTCTGAAAGCTGTTTGTACATTGCGTATCTTCTGGTAACATCAACCTGTTCTTCTTTAAGATACTTTTCAAATGCTTCAGGATGGGTCTTCTTTAATACTCTAAACCTATTTTCCCCACCAGCATATTCACTGAACTCTATTGTCGGCTTCTTACTATCAATAGTAAGCGGATTCTTTCCTTCAACAGAGAGCTCTGGGTTAAACCGCATAATTGGGAAATGACCGCATGCTACCGCTTTTTTCTGCTCATCTAATCCATGCTCCATATTTATACCATGAGCAATACATGTTGAATAAGCAATGATCAGTGAAGGGCCATCATACTGTTCAGCTTCAATGAATGCTTTTACTACCTGGTTAGGATCTGCACCCATAGCAATCTTTGCAACATATACATAGCCGTAACTCATCGCCATTAATGCGAGATCTTTTTTCGCTGTTGGTTTACCGCTCGCTGCAAACTGTGCTACAGCACCTTTCGGTGTCGCTTTTGATGACTGTCCACCGGTGTTTGAATATACTTCTGTATCAAGAACAAGCACATTGATATTCTCACCTGATGCTAATACGTGATCAAGACCACCGTAACCGATATCATATGCCCATCCATCACCACCGAGTGCCCATACAGATTTTTTAACCAAATAATCTGCTATTTTTAAAAGTTCCGGACATACACCACACTTACATGCTGAAAGCAGATCTTTTGCTTTTTTAACTAGTACTCGTTGATCTTCGATCTCTACATATGTTTTCTGTGGTGCTGCAAGTATTTCCTTCAACACCGACTTAAGATCCCCTGCACATTCTTCTTTACTATCAATAATCTTCTGTGCAAGTTCACGTGCATATTCATTAAACTTATCTACGGTAAGTCTCATACCAAAAGCAAACTCAGCATTATCTTCAAAAAGTGAGTTTGACCATGTCGGGCCATAACCGTCTTGGCGCGTACAATACGGTGTTGTCGGTAAGTTACCACCATAAATTGATGTACATCCTGTTGCATTACCGATGAGCGCTTTATCACCAAAAAGCTGTGTCAGAAGTTTTACATATGCTGTTTCACCGCATCCCGCGCATGCGCCAGAGAACTCAAAGAGTGGCTTTAAGAACTGGCTACCTCTTACAGTTGCTATATCAAGCTTCTTAGGATCGATATCAGGAATATCCATAAAGAACGCGAAGTTATCCCTCTCTTGATCTCTGAGTGGTGCCTGCTCAGTCATCTTAATTGCTTCTTTTGCTTTTGCCGGACAGAAGAATACACAGGTACCGCATCCAGTACAATCTTCCGGTGCAACTTGTAGCGTATACTTCATCCCCACAAATTCTTTTGCTTTGGGAGTAGTTGATTTAAATGTGTCTGGTGCTTTATCGAGCTGTTTCGGATCATAGACTTTCATTCTTATCGCTGCGTGAGGACACACTAAAGAACATCTACCACATTGGATACATGTCTCAGTATTCCACAGTGGTATATTTACCGCTATATTACGTTTTTCATACTGTGTTGTAGCTGTCGGCCAGGTACCGTCTGCAGGCATTTCAGATACTTTTACTAATGATCCCTGCCGTTTAATTATCTTTGCAGTAACACCTTTAACAAAATCTGGGGCATCACTAGGTACAACTTCGACTTCCTCTACTGTACAATCGCAAGTATCCGGCACAGCAATTTCATGTATTTCTGTAAGCGATCGATCAACAGCGGCTACGTTCATATTAACGATATCTTCACCTTTATTACCGTAAGTTTTTTTGATCGCATCTTTTACTGCTTCAATCGCAACTGCATCATCAATAACCTTTGATATTTTGAAGAACGCTACCTGCATGATCGTGTTGATACGTGCACCAAGACCAACTTCTTCAGCGATTTTAATAGCATCAATTGCATAAAACTTTATTTTCTTTGCAACGATTTGCTTTTTCACTCTGTTTGGCAAACAATCCCATATTTCGTCTTTGCTATGATGTGAGGTAAGAAGAAAAATACCGCCATCTACAAGGTTATGAAGCATATCAAATTTCTCTAAAAATGATGTGTTGTGACAAGCAAGGAAATTAGCGTTTGTTATGAGGTACGGACTACGAATAGGATGTTTCCCGAAACGAAGATGAGATACTGTTACCGCACCAGCTTTTTTTGAATCGTATTCAAAGTATCCTTGCGTATAGTTATTTGTTTTTTCAGCAATAATCTTAATGGTATTTTTGTTTGCTCCGACAGTACCGTCTGAACCAAGACCATAAAACATTGCGCGATACACATCATCACTTTCAATCGAAAATGCATTGTCAACTTCAAGACTCGTTGAGGTTACATCATCATCTATCCCAACAGTAAAATGATTCTTTGGATCATCTAAAGATAAATCCTCGAATATTGATTTAACCATAGTAGGGGTAAACTCAGCTGAACCAAGACCAAAACGACCACCAACAATAATCGGATATGAATCTGATTTAATCATCCCGAGTGTCATTGCTTCACCAATAGCTGTACGAATATCTTCGTAAAGCGGCTCACCGATACTGCCAGGCTCTTTTGTTCTGTCTAAGACAGCGATCTTAGTAGCTGTTTTAGGTAATGAATTAACAAAAGCATTCAGATCAAAAGGTCGGAAAAGACGCACTTTTAAGACACCTACTTTTTCACCTTTTTGATTGAGGTAATCAACGGTTTCGTGTGCAACTTCTGCACCAGAACCCATCATAATTATGATCCGCTCAGCTTCAGGATCACCGACATAATCAAAAAGACGATATTCTCTTCCTGTGAGGAGAGCAAATTTATCAAATGCTTTTTGCACAAATTCTGGGCACGCATCATGATATTTGTTTACGCTTTCCCGACCCTGAAAATAAACGTCAGGATTCTGTGAAGTACCTCTGATCGCCGGATGATCAGGAGAGAGACCTGATTTATGATGTGCATCAACCATTTTCTGATCAATCATAGATTTAATATCGTCCATGGTCAATTCTTCAATTTTCTGTATTTCATGAGAGATTCTAAACCCTTCAAAAATATGTAAAAACGGTATACGGGACTCAAGTGTTGCAACCTGTGAAATAAGAGCAAAATCCATTGTTTCCTGAACATTTGTTGCAAACAACATAGCAAATCCTGTCTGACGACACGCCATAACATCTGAATGATCACCAAATATGGATAATGCCTGACACGCAATTGATCGTGCAGCAATATGGAAAACAGTAGGTAATAATTCACCGGCTATTTTATACATGTTTGGCAGCATAAGGAGTAATCCTTGTGAAGCAGTAAACGTCGTTGTGAGCGCACCAGCGGTAAGAGCACCATGCACAGCCCCGGAAGCACCACCTTCAGATTGCATTTCAACAACTTTAGGTATTGTACCCCAGATATTTGGTACATTTTTAGCTGATTTTAAATCAGATATCTCACCCATAGGTGATGAAGGTGTAATAGGATATATTGCAATTACTTCATTTGTCGCGTGAGCGACATGCGCTACCGCGCTATTTCCGTCATGTGGAACCATTTTACGTTTCATAGATAAGCCTCCGTATAGATCTATATATTGTTATTGTATGATATATTATTTATCAACCCCGAATAAGGAGAATTCTGAGCATATACCTATTATATAGAAAAATCAAGAGGAAAAATATGGGTTTTTTGCATATTTTTGGTAGGTAAAGATAGATTTATCGCAAACTTTACATCAAAAGAGCAGACCACAGCCCCGAAAATAAATCCTACGACGAGACAGGTTTGAATACATCAGCAGCAGCATTACCATTAAAACCAAATGTAGCAGCGCCTACACAAACAAACATTTTCTTAAACACATATGATATTGTTAGATATTCACAAGTTCACACATATATTCTCTAATCGTCATTAAACACATTAATTGAGCCAGAAATGACGATTACTGCACATAAAACACCCAGAATATTGTTCTGATACAACATTCCATACCACCTTTCTTTGTATTGAAATTGATTTTCAATACATTGTTAAAAAAAATTGACCACTTTTTACTTGTTTTTCATCTGTTTCTTAGCTGCTCATTCCTTCTTGAAAATGGTTTTCATCATATAAGTAAAATTTTTTACTTTTGACACTTCTCGCATGTACCAAATATCTCTAATACATGTCTTGCAGGGATAAAATTATGCTCACTAGCCATATTTTCTTGTATTATTTCTATTGTTGGGTTGGTCACTTCAATGCAATCGCCACATCGAACACATATCAGATGATCGTGGTGTTCGTGTCCATACTTATGTTCGTAGCGCATTATTCCTTCACCAAAATCTATTTCTTCGCATAAACCGCATTCTCTGAGCATTTTCATTGTTCTATATACCGTGGTGTACCCTATCGCTTTATCCTTCTCTTTAACTGATGTATGTAACTCTTCTATTGATATATGTTCTTCAATACCCAAAAATGTCTTCAGGATAAGTTCTCTTTGCGGTGTTCTCCGCAAACCCTTTTTAGCTATGTATTCATTAAATATTTCGAACTCTTTTTCCATGGCTTCGGTGCCTTCGGCACTTTTACTTTCCTGCTATCAACATCACTAACCTTGAGCCTAAACAATAAAAGCATCGAAGGTGCCTTCGGCACTTTTACTTTCCTGCTATCAACATCATTAACCTTGAGCCTAAACAATAAAAGCATCGAAGGTGCCTTCGGCACTTTTACTTTCCTGCTATCAACATCATTAACCTTGAGCCTAAACAATAAAAGCATCGAAGGTGCCTTCGGCACTTTTACTTTCCTGCTATCAACATCATTAACCTTGAGCCTAAACAATAAAAGCATCGAAGGTGCCTTCGGCACTTTTACTTTCCTGCTACCAACATCATTAACCTTGAGCCTAAACAATAAAAGCATCGAAGATGCCGTAGATGCCGTAGATGTTGAAGATGCTATTGAAAACGAGTTTCAATAATCACACAGAGGGGTATTTCTGTCAATATTTAGTTTGATTAGTTGGTAACAAGTAAAAAAACATGGGGACAAGGAAAGATTCGCAGGACTGAAGCCCTGCCCTACATAATCCCTTTTACTCAAGGTTAGGATAATTCTTTGCGACCTTCCATTGCACGGGTAATGGTAATATCATTGGCAAATTCTAGTGAACCGCCAACAGGTAGTCCGTATGCTATACGAGATACGATCAGATCATTACTATTATTCTTTAATACTTTTGCTAGGTACAATGCTGTTGCTTCACCTTCAATATCTGCTCCGGTCGCAATAATTACTTCTCTTGGTTTCGTGGAATTAATGCGACAAACAAGTTGATCGATCTTTATGTGTTCAGGACCGATACCTTTTAAGGGAGATATCTTCCCCATAAGAACATGATATACACCTGCAAAACTCCTTGTACGCTCTAAAGCGATAATATCTTTTGTGTCTTCTACAACACATAGCTTTTCTTTATCTCGTACAGGATCAGTACATATCATACAGGGATCAACTTCACTGATATTGTTACACTGTGAACATTGACAGATTTTTTCTTTTACATCGGTTATTGCATCAGATAATCGTTCAGCTTGTTCTTTTGAAGTATCATTAATAAAGAGTGCTAACCGTTCAGCAGTTCTATTACCTATGCCGGGAAGTTTCCCAAACTCTTCAATAAGTTTTGTAATCGATTCAGGATAAATCATGAGCTTCGCTCACTTTACTTTTTTAATATTATTTGTTCTCAGTGTTCGGTTATCGCAAAACGATTTCAATATTAATAATAAAACTGATCGCGTCAGCCACCAAAACCAGGTAGGTTAATACCGGTCATGCTTTTCATCTCGTTTTGAGCTATTTTCTTTGCACCGTTTAATGCAATGTTTGTAGCAGTTTTAACCTGCTCACCAATTTTTTTAGCGTTACCAGCTACTAAAAGGCTCTCATCAATCTCAATACTCGTTATTTTTTGGTCGCCGGTCGCTTTAACCTTAACGCCTGATGCGTTACCTTCTGCTTCAATTTGTCCAAGCACTTTTTGTACTTTTTTCATTTCTCCACGCATCTTAAATGCATCTTTCATCATATCTGCCATTCCAGCCATCTTATTCCTCCTTCTTAATTCTGATTGTGTTTACAATTACAATTGTTATTAATTAAACGTAGCGAAGCTACCGAAGTCACTCTTTTTTGACTTTTACTACTTTACCTTCAAAAATATCTAATACTTCTTTTACGTGAGGATGATTAACGATTTCTGCATCTTTCACATCCGGGGCAGGTTTATTCGAAGCCGCACCTGCAACATATCGTTTTTTAGCACCGGTAGTGACTTTTTCTTTTTCATATTCGATAAGGTCAAGATGTAACCGTATACGATGCCCCAATTTATCAGATAGTTTTTTCTGCACTAAAGCAAGGTTCTTCTGGTCGGACAGGGCCTCTTTATGAAAAATATTCTCGTGGGTGAACCCAACCATAAGTGTCCCGTCCTCAAAACCCAAGACTTTACCTTCAGTAAGAAATGTCTTTAATATCGGATGCTCTTTCGCAAATTCTTTTACTACCTGTTCCCACACATCGTGAATAATAAGCATATCAACATCTGGAGCAATAGACATTTCACCAGTTGTATTTGGATCCTGTTTAGCCGGTGTTTCTAAATACTCTTTTTCTGCACGAACAATGGTTGATGGACGTTTCTCTTTTGGAGGCACTGCTTGAGATATTGGGGGCATCTCTTTTATCGCTGTTTGTATCGGCAATGATTTTGATAGATTTTCTACTTTATCTATTAATTCAGTAATTGAAAGTTTACCTCTCATATGCGCCATTCTGATAAGTAGCATTTCAACGAGTACACGCATTGATATTGTACGCTTTATTTCTGATTCTGTTCGAGAACACAACTCGGTAATAGCGCACAATTCACCTTCAGAAAAAAGTTTTTCCTGCACAGTTAATTTCGCTAATGTTTCACGCGGCGCATCAAAAAGCGATGTATTGTTTTTTGATATTTTTAAGACCATCAGTTTTCTAAAGTGATCGGTAAGACCAACAAGAAATTTTCCGAGATCTTTACCTTCTTCAATAACATTTTTTACAAGCTGAAGGCACGCATTACAATCACTTTTACTCACACTATCAGCAACATCAAAATATATATCTTCTTCAACAAGACCAAGAACTTCTGAGACATGTTCATAAGCAATTTCCTTACCGCAAAACGAAAACAACTGTTCAAGTACTGATTCAGAGTCACGCATACTTCCTAACCCTGCACGTGCAATAGCCCCGAGCGATCCTTCATCTATCGCAACACCTTCAGTTTTCGTTATCATTGAAAGTCGTGCAACAATATCTTTTTGCGTAATACGTCTCAGTTCAAACTTTTGACATCGTGAAAGAATTGTTGCGGGAAGTTTTTCGCGTTCGGTTGTTGCAAAGAAAAACTTTACATGTGAAGGTGGTTCTTCAAGTGTTTTTAATAGCGCATTAAAAGCCGCTGTCGAAAGCATATGCACTTCATCAATGATATAAATCTTATATTTACACATTGCCGGCGAATACTGAACATTTTCTTTTATATCCCTGATGTGATCAACACCGGTATTTGACGCACCATCAATCTCCAACACATCCATTGATGAACCTTGAGCAATTTCTACGCAGTTTGGACAAGTACCACACGGATTTTCTGTCGGCCCGTCTTTACAATTTAACGCTTTAGCAAAAACACGTGCTATGGTTGTTTTACCAATACCGCGAGGACCGGAAAAAAGATATGCATGCGCAATACGATTCATTTTAATCGCATTTTTGAGCGTTTGAACAATCGCACCCTGCCCAACAATATCTTGAAACTTCTGTGGACGAAACCGTCGTGCAACTACCTGATAATCCATCGTGTTCCCTCTTTACTCTCTATAATAAAAATCCTCTCATGAAAAGAGGATAGTAGGCATGTATTGACCCTCTACCTGTATTGTGGAAAAAATTACCCTCTTTGTCAAAAGAATTCTTTTTAAAACAAATTTGTGTTCCTAAACGACTATTTCACCGTTGTCTTCTGCTGTTTTGGCGCGGTTGTACAAGTGTTTTTTGAAGGACATTTACCTGTCCAGCAATAGGTACACACCTTATCTTCAGGAAGCCCGACAGCATCAAGCATATCTTCAAGTGTCTGATACCTGATTGTCGTCGCCTTAATATCTTCTGTTATCCACTCGACCATTTTCTTATGTTTCTCAGTTGTCGGATCAATATATTCTGACACATCAGCTATATCCTGCCCTTCAATACTTCTTATAGCTTTACGTGCAACAAGCTCGTGTATCGTACGTGTCGACAAACAAAATTTACACGGATACAAAAGAGGAGGACATGCCGAACGAACATGTATTTCTTTTGCACCGCATTGCTTTAGTTTATTTATCGTAAAGTTTTTGAGTTGCGTACCACGAACAATAGAGTCTTCACATATTACTATTCTGTTACCATCAATAATCTCTTTAATTGGTATCAATTTCATTGTTGCAATAAGATCACGTTTTTCCTGTAGAGGCGGAGTATAGCTTCTTCCATACCCGGGCGTATATTTTACGAGCGGCCGGCGATACGGTTTACCTGATTCCATTGCATACCCTATTGCATGAGCGAGTCCCGAGTCAGGTATCCCTGCAACAACATCTACTTCAATATCTTTATCTCGACGAGCAAGACTTTTCCCGCATCGTTCTCTAACGACCTCAGTATTAATCCCTTCATAATCAGAAGCAGGAAACCCGGCATAGATCCATAAGAACGTACAGACCTGATTAATGCTTTCACCTTGTTTCTTTTGCACAAGACCGTCTTCACTGATAAGCACAATTTCACCTGGCTCAAGAAACTTTTCGGTTTTAAACCCTATATTTGTAAACGCGCTAGTTTCAGATGTCACTGCGTAGGCGTCTTCTCTCGAACCGATAATAAGCGGTGTATACCCTCTTTTGTCACGTGCAGCATATATACCGTCTTTATGTAAAAGCAACATTGAGCATGATCCCTCTATTGCTTCAAACACCTTTTCAATACCATTAATTATGTCACTACCAACAGTAATTATTTTTGCGATAAGCTCAGTAACATTAACACCGCTTTTACTCATCTCGCTAAACGAATGTCCCTGCTGCATAAGTTTGTTTGCAAGTTCATCACTGTTTTCGATCAATCCGCTTGTCACAATGCAAAACGGACCGAACTTTGAATTAATATACATCGGCTGTTCATTACTATCTGAAATAACGCCGATACCTTTTTTACCGGTCATACATTTTGTATCTTCATAAAACTTTGATTTAAACTGACTATAGCTGATATTATGAATTTGTCTTTGAAACGTCTCACCTAAAATTGCCATACCGCCAAATTCTGTACCTAAATGAGAATGATAATCTGTCCCATACAGTAATATTTCTGAACAATCACCTTTTGATACAACACCAAATACACCACTCATACTATCCTCCATTAGTCTTATTCGCACTACAGCGTACGATCTATATTTAAAAAATTATTAGATGCCCTCAAATTCTTTCGGGTCGGTATTTTCGATATCGTAGAGTCTCCAGCTTCTATCGGTAAAATGCCACCATTCAGTTTCGTGCGGGATGAAACCACATCGTATCATTGTCCGAACCAAAAGTATCCTATTATTAATGACATTTTCAGGTAAATCCGTACATGATAGATGTGCTTTTTGGGTAAAATCATCAAATTCTGTACCCATAGGAACTTCTTTACCGTCGGGTGTAACGAGAGTTACATCAACGGCTGCCCCCCGGTTATGAAATGACCCTTTTGCGGGATCAGCGACATAATTCAGGTCAGGAAACATTTTCCAAAGCTTCTTCTGAACATACAGCGGCCGATATCCATCAAATATCTTTAGTCCAAACCCCTTTTTCTTAAGAATATAGTGCACTTCTTGCAATTTGTATGCTGTCCCACGTCTCAAATAACAGGTATCTGTTGCATACAATACTTGATGGGTAAAATTATCTTTTGTGGCATATTTCAAATCAACAATAATAGAAGGGATAACACTTTGAACATTTACGAAATCTGTTTTCTTTGGAAGAGGATTGATAGCACATGAACTAACACAAACACTTATTGCTATACATAAACAAGAAATAATAAAACGCATATTGTTACTAACAACCCTTAAATTCATATTTCACATAAAGACACAATGTGCCCATCATTATTTGATGAGCACATAGCCTATTACTGGTTATTCATCTGGAGTATACACAACTGGCTCCATACTTCCAGGTATCATATATTCTATTACTTGAGGTGTTGCTTTTAAAACAACATAGTTTGGATCATCCGGACCTGAAAAGAAATTTTTTAACACATCCTGCCATACTTTATTCTTCGAATCAGCATCATCGAGAATCTCACCTGTAGCAACAATATTTACATATGGTATCATCCAATTATTTGGATCACCACCAGCGGTAATATGCACACTATTATTATTCTTTATCTGTAAGACTTTACGTGACTGTGCAAATGTTGGCGCATAACAACAGAGATCATCATCTATTTGTATACCCATATATCTCACCCACGGCTTACCGTTTTCTAATGTCGCAACGGCTGCAAGATGATTACTATCAACTACTTCTTTGATCTTAGTCTTTAACTCTGCTTTATCCATGTTCATTCCTCCTCATTACCATTTTCGGCTATCTCAGCATCATCCATATCAATTTTTTCATCCATAACATTTTGCGCCCGCGCAATATCTGACTCACGCACCTGCAACTTTATAAACCCTACAGCAGGCGATAAAAACCAATTCAGCCCAACAATATTCTCATCCGCGAGGAAACACTCTATACCAGCCGCCTCAAGTTTTGATTTATACATATGGGCTTCAAACGATTTATCGAAAGTAGCAATTGTAACAAGTTCGTCAGACATATACACACCTATTAAGGGTTAAGAAACAATAATATACCTAAAAAACCTTATGTATTAGGCTTGCTCCGCAGGCGCATCTTCAACCGATTGAACGGTTTGAGACGGGGCATCCTCTTTCACTAATTGCCTATACACATACGCCATTGCAACCATTGTCGTCGGTGCTGTAACAAAAAGACCGATCCCCAAACATAACGCACCAATAATATTAATAATCCCCAATACGATAATAAAAACAAACAAGTCAAAACGCGCACCTTTTGTTATCGCGGCACTTTTTTTGAGTGATTCAATCGGCCCCATATTTTTATCAACGATCAGATAGGTAAAAAACATGCATGCAATAGCAACGATAATACCAGGAACAATTAACAGGATAAAGCCAATTGTTACGAGTATCATAAAGACAATTGACGCAGCGGCATAATTAATGAATAGTGACCCACATGATAATAGTTCACCAAAAGACACCTTAACTCCGTCACACATACCGAGAGCAATCTTAATAAACCATATACCGATCATAATATTAACCAGAAAAGAAGCAACTTGCCATACAATAGAAAGAGATGGGACCAGGCCTTCAAGTATACTTAATATAACACTCGGCAGCACCGCAACAATGATAACACCAACAAAGTACAGCAGATTGTCTTTCATTGCATTCCAACCAAACTGCAGGGCATCACCCAATGAAAATTTTGTTTCAGCCATATGTTGCTCCTTTCATATGGAGTTATTAATATTACTATTAGTTTACTTCTACCTGTGCTTGAGGGTCAAACGGATTCGTTCTTACCGCAAGTGAAAAAAGATACGGATAATCACTCTTTAAATGTTGCATATATACCAGCCATTCAATAATGAGCAGCTGATACGCTCGCTTAATATCTCCGGACAAATGTTCGCAATCACTTTCAGGCTTATCATTTAAAGCTGTCCTGTGCACAAGCTCTTCGGTAATATGGAACACTGCCCACAACAAATTTGAGAATGTTTCATGTTCAAGCAGATTAGGGTTTTCCAAAAGAGTAAGAAGAAAATCACGTTTTTCTTTAAGAAAACCTTTTAATGCGTCGAGATCACCTTTTGTACTGTCGATTGAACAGTTATAATTCAGCAGGTCATCAGACATGCTGATGAATTTTTTCTCAGACCACTGATTAGACACAATGAGGCTCTTTGCCACATCTTTAAACCCAAGATCAAATGTTGCAAAGATCTTTATAAGGTCGTAACCTACTTCGCTAAAAAACACACCTATTACCATGTTCAGTTTTTTCAGCATGGTTTTCTTTTCTCTGTAGGTAAGCAATTGATGAATAATGAGAGTTACCAGGAGAACCTCAAGAAAAGCGAAGGCAACATCACCTATAAGATAGATAAATATATGATGCGCATCACGAAATATTGCATAATGCACCAAATAAAAAATAGTTGATAACAGAATTAATATTACTCCCAGCATTACTTGCCATGAAAAAAAACGTTTCATCTACACTCCTTTATAACCCTATTGCCCCAAGGGGTTAAGAAACTATAATATGACCAATTTGGAGACTCATCTTTGGCCGTCTGCTTCGTTGCTCCTCCTTAACGTACCACAGTGGATACGCGGCACTCTTCGTTCCTTGTTTCGCTCCAAAATCGTCTCAGCCAAATTAGTCTGATTATAGTTCCTTGACCCCTAAATGCCCGAGATGTTTTCTGCTTCTCAGATGTTCTTCAATTTCTTCCAGTGTATGCCCCTTTGTTTCAGGCACATAGAAATAACAGAAAATAATTCCTAATCCCGCAACAATTGCATACAGCCAAAACGTACCAGATTTTCCTAGTTTATCAATGAGTGTTAAAAATGTTGATGAAACCATCATATTAAACAGCCAGCATGAAAGAGTCGCAAGACTCATAGCGCGACCACGAATATGTAACGGATAAATTTCAGCTATCATAAGCCAGAAAATCGGACCGAGACTAATAGCAAACGACGCGACATATACAACAAGGCTACCAACAGCAATCCACTTTAGTGCACCTGAAAGCGCGGTAAATTTAAATGCAAGACCTAACACACCTAAGCTCAGCGTCATCCCAGCCATACCAACATATAGAAGCGGTTTTCGACCAACTTTATCGAGTAACCATATTGCAACAACGGTCATACCCATATTTACGAGACCAACACCGGCAGTAGCAAGTATAGCTACTTGAGCTGTTTCAAAACCAGCAAATTGAAATATTGTTGGCGCATAATATATAACGGTATTGATACCGGTAAACTGCTGAAGAAACGCGAGCATAAAACCAACGATCAGAGCTGGCCGCATCCATGGAGCAAACAAATCTTTCCATGAACCTTCTTTTTTGGCAAAACTCGCCGTAATTTCCTCTACTTCAGGTTCAACATTATCTTTATTAAGTATTTTCTTTAAAATAGAACTCGCCTTATCATTCTTTTTCCGGCTGAGCAACCATCGTGGTGTTTCAGGCAAAAAGAGCATTCCAATAAAAAGTATACACGCAGGAACAACACCGATAACTAGCATCCATCGCCATCCTTCAGTATTAGAAAACGAATAGTCTATTATATAAGAGAGAAAGATACCGACAGTAATCATAAGCTGATTCATAGATACGAGTCCCCCACGAATATGTGGCGGAGAGATTTCAGAAATGTATAGTGGCGCAGTATATGACGCGACACCGATTGCATACCCGATAACAAAACGGTATGCGATAAGCAAATGCACATTATGTGCGCTCGCACACCCTATAGAACCAATAGCGAAAAGAATAGAAGTAATAAGTATTGTAAGCCGCCGACCCAAACTGTCAGCAACCGACCCGCTTGTTGCAGCACCAAAAACAGCACCTAAAAGCACAACACTAACAACAAACTCTTCTACTGTATGAGTAAGATGGAACGCTTTCGTGATAAACAGTATTGCACCGGAAATCACTCCGGTATCATACCCGAAAAGCAACCCAGCTGTTGCAGCAATTGCCGCAATAAGAAACATGAAAGGGGTTAGTTTATTTTTTACTTTCTCCATGCTGCCTCCTTTGGGAATCAGTTGGTTTATATAGTACCCTATATCACACATTACTTATACTTACACTTCGACTATTATATATGATATTATAGAATATTGAAACAGTAAGAATCATAATATGGTAACCGGTGAGCAAAAGGGGGGACAATAACAAAATAAAACCCGCATAACTAAAGATAGATCTAAGATTAAAAAAAACGAGCCGAAAAGTTTTTATACTTCCGGTTTATTTTTTTATGTTGACAGTA
>Ga0207996_1000258_pt1 | contig 49612 bp, 46 predicted proteins | sample AntAceMetag02UKG_FD_184773 | JGI IMG/M metagenome (GOLD analysis project Ga0207996, IMG submission 184773) | Saline lake microbial communities from Ace Lake, Antarctica - Antarctic Ace Lake Metagenome 02UKG (SPAdes) (version 2) | ecosystem: Environmental > Aquatic > Non-marine Saline and...
ACATCTACGGATGGACAGTACCCAAGACGATAAAGCCGGAGTGGAACTGGCAGGAGCACTGGCTGGATGTCTATCAGGGACCACTGCCGTCACATCTGGGTATTGTGGAACCACTGGACATTGCATCTGCATGTAATGACAGCCGGATTGACGAGAAGGCGGATGACGGAAAGGGCTGGCTTGATTATGGCAAGGTCGCCGACCTGCAGGGTCTTCCTTCCGGTCAACTAATCCACAGACAATACAAATTCCATGTAATTGATGAAAGTGTCAATAACAACAAGAGCGTGGTAGTGGTAAGAACTAAAAAAGGCGCAATATTTAACCCTGTCCAAAAAGTCAAAGGTATCCCTGTGGAAAAGAAAGTAAAATCCCTTGTTTTTCTCCATGCCAGGCGCGTAGGAGGCGGCTTTTATCAGGTAAACTACGAAGATGGCAGTACAGCTAGAATAAAGCTCAGTGGCACTCAAAATATTGGCCCGTGGATATATTCTATTAAAGGTAAAAAGAGCGGTTCACGCTGGAATCTGCACTATACCCACGGATATCTGACATGGGCTCGCTTGGTTCCGACAGGACGAACTGCAATGGGCGAAAAAACGGGTCTGTACATATATGAATGGGTAAACTCGCATCCGGGGAAAAAGATTGTCTCTATTGACATGGAGCTTTCAAGCGGCGGCAATGCGCGCATGGGACTTGTGGCGCTCAGTGCGGTGGAATAATAGAAAGGATATTATGAGCTATAGCAGAGGCATTTCAGCGGTAAATTTTAAAAAGACGGATAAAATTCCGAGGTTGGAAACCCTCAAGGGATTATCGGCTGAAGCTATAAAACGTCTTACAGGGAAAAATCCTTATAAATACAGGGTTGAGGAATGGTTTATTGAACTTGTAAAGGCATTTGACGTAGACATGATATGGGGATGTATCCCTGAGACTAAAAATGTACAGAGAAATATAAAAGATGATATAAGTACAAGAATTTCCGCAGATAATAAGCTGGCGGGTGCATGGGGGGTTTTTACAACATCAGCGCATGTGGGAGGCAAGCTATTTGATACAAATGTGCAAAGTCCGGAGGATGCAATAAAATTTAAGCCGTTATCATTTTTTAAGGAGTCTTCTGCTCAACTTGTGGAACAATACTCAAACGAACATATCAACACGAAAAAACACGTTGGAAACAGAGCAGTTGTAGTGGGTCATTTTTATCATACTCTTTTTCACTGGATGATATCTTGTTTTAATTGGGAAAATTTTATGATTGCTGCAGCGATGGATGAAAACAAGTTTAAAAGGATTATTGATGAATTTGCTGAACTCTCGTGCAGACACATAAAAGCGTGGAGCGAGGTAGATGGGCTAGAGGTGTTTATAAGCCACGATGATATTGCTATAACGAGAGGACTTGTCTTTCGCCCGGATTGGTATCGCAAATATATTCTTCCTTGGTATCCCATTGTATGGGCACCCCTTAAGAAAAAAGGCATAAAAATTATATATGTATCGGATGGGAATTATTCAGAACTTGTGGAGGATATTGCTGAAGCTGGAGCTGATGGATTTATATTCGAACCTCTGGTAGATCTTCAGATGATGGTTGATAAATTCGGAGGTTCAAAAATCCTTATAGGTAATATAGATACCAAGATATTAACCTTTGGTAGCAAGGATGATATAACAAATGAGGTTAATCGTGTTATTGATGTGGCTGGCAGGTGCCCCGGGTTTTTCATAAATGCTAGCGGCGGTCTACCTCAAAACATCCCACTCGAGAATCTGCTTCATTATCTAAAGCTCTCGGAATCAAAAAGAAAAATGGATGAAAAGATATGAAAAGATTAAAACCTTACACAGAGCTGCTTATTGATAATCATTATTCTGAATTTGCTGCGGATACTCTATCCAAAGTCGACATAAGGTGCGTAGTCAAAGAAGCAAAGGGTATTGGTATTGATTGCCTTATGTTGCAAACAAAAGGGCATTGGGGGAATAGTTATTACAATACGGTTATTGGACATCGGCACGAGTCCTTAAGTTATGACTTGGTAAGACGTTTTCTTGATGAAGGGGAAAGGCAGAAACTTCCCATTTCACTTTATTATTCCGTGCGCTTGGATGAATATCATGTAAGGAAGCATAGATTATGGAAATCGCTTGATATTAATGGAAAACCATTAAAGGGAGCCCAATGGACCTTTTTATGTTTGAATAGTCCTTATGGAGAACATTCTTTAAGACAGATAAAGGAGATAGTTGAATTATTTCAATTTGAAAGATTGTTCTTGGATATTGTGGATTATGGAGTTGGTAATTATAATTGGTCTGGCGGTCCATGTTATTGTAAATACTGCAAAAATCTATGGCTGAAAAAATATGGATATGAAATGCCTGTTATAGATGAGAAAGAAGTTGGCAAGTATTATGAATTCAAAATAGATATATTAAAAGGCTATTTTAAGAGGATAAAAGATATAATTGTTAAAAGCGGCAAACCGATAAGATTTACACATAATGCCAATCCGCCGCATGAATATGATGATTATGTTGTTCAGGAAGCCGACAGTTTTTCTCCAAATCAAATCGCTACTCCTCTTTTAGCGAATATATCAAGGGACAAGAAGAAAATGTTCCAGATATCTATTAGGTTTGATAAGCCGCTAGGTTCTTGTTTTGGCGGAGAGAGTGAAGAACAGCTTGCTTATGAGATGGCCACCTCTTTTTCTCATAGAGCAGAAGGGATAGTTTTGTGGGGGGCGCCTGATATAAAGGATAACTGGTATGGTGTACATACATTGCAAAAAATTAAGAATGTGCTTAAAAACACTTCTCCGCTGAGAGAGGCATTGAAGGAGGATATGGAACCATACGGTGAAATAGGAGTTTTATTTTCTCTTAAGGATAGAACTATATTGGAACCTTCTCTGAAAAGGCGGCCTAATCATCAAATAAATGATGAGACTTTGGGTATGTATAGATATTTATTAAAAACCCATTTGCCATTCAAACTGATTTGGGAAGAAAAATTAGATATAAAGGACTTAAAGCAAGTAAGACTTTTGATGATAGGCAATATGGAAGATGCCAGTCTGGAAACAAAAAAAATATTGAATAATTATGTAAAAAAGGGAGGATTGATAATACTCAGTGGAGATTCGTTCTTTTCAAAAAAAATCCCCGGATTAAAAATAGGAAATTGGGAAAGCAGAGAAGGGTTTGTTCTTAAAACTAAGTTAAGAGACCATACTGATAGATGTATCCCTATAAAAAAATACAGATCTATATTGCATAAACCTGATATGGCAAAAGCGATTTACTATTTAGTAGAGTCGGCAGTGGGGGAAAGCAATAGTACATCTAATAGCCATACTGCAAGACCAGAAAGGCCAGGGAGAGCCACAAACAGGCCTTTGGTTATTTTAGGGCAATATGGAAAGGGCAAATATATCTATTTTTCTTATGAGATATTTTCAGAATATCTACAGGTGGGGAAATTATATAACTGCGTATTTAAAGAAGTCTTTAATCTAATAGGTTATAATGCCGAGATTAAGGTTAACGCCCCAACCAATTTGGAAACCACATTTTATCGTACTGGATATGGATACAAGTTGTTTTTAGTCAATAGTAACATAGAAAAGACAGCCCCTGGAAATTTTGAAAATAGCAGTCTTATTAATTTTGAGAAACCCATACCGATCTTTGATGCTGGAATAGAAATATCCTTTCCGGTGGATAAGGTGTTAAATTTAAAGGGAGAAAGCTTATCTGTTACTAAGAGAGGTAGGAAGTATATGATTGAGCCTGTAGTTATAAACGAATTCGATGTGATAGATATTTATGTGAGTAAGTAAAACATAGATAGAAAGGAGCTTATGAAAGGAAGAGAACGTGTACAACGGGCAGTGTTATTTCAGTCTCCGGATAGAATTCCCAGAGAATTGCCTGATCCATGGGGAAGTGATATCCTTCGTGTAGATATTGATGTTGCTCCCAGATGGACGCCAAATATTGAAGGAGAAGATGAATGGGGCTGTGTGTGGCAGAAGGACCCAGAGGAGAAGACTATTGGGCAGGTAAAGATTCATCCTATTAGTGATTATTCTATGCTTGCTGATTACCGCTTTCCTGATTTTGATTTGTCGGAGCGATATGAGAAGGCAAAGGACATGATACAGGGAAATGCTGAAAAGAAATTTGTGCTTGCCATTGTTCCACTCAGCTTTATACATAGACTTCAATATCTTAGGGGAGACGTGGAAGCATGGATAGATCCCTACGAACATCCGAAAGAATTATGTATTCTTCTTGATAGGATGGCAGATATAGCCATTGATGCAATCAAACATTTTGCGGCAATTGGAGCTAATGGCATTTACTCATGTGATGATTGGGGATTACAGGATCGACCTATGTTTTCTCCTCAGATATTTCGCAAGTTTTTTAAGCCAAGGTATTCCAGAGTATATAAAGTAGCACGTGAATACGGCATGTTAACCTTTCTTCATAGCTGTGGATATATTATTGACTTACTGGATGATTTTATAGAGGCAGGAGTTCAGGTTATTCAAATGGATCAGCAAGAGAATATGGGAGTAGAAGAATTATCTCGCAGATTTGGCGGCAAGCTATGTTTTTGGTGTCCTGTAGATATTCAACAGACAATGGTGACGGGAACACTTGAAGATATCCGTACCTATGCAAGAGGATTGATTGAAGCATTTGGGAAGTTTAAAGGAGGATTTATTGCTAAATGGTATGCATCTGGGGCAGCAATAGGCCATTCGCAGGAGAGAATAAAGGTTATGTCGGAAGCATTTGTTGAATATGGAAACTACTCATAAAATTTTTTGGAGGTTGACATGAAAGAATGGGAGGGGGTGAAAACAGAAAAATTTAACATAACAATTTTAACAAAAACAAGAGGAGGATGTAGAATGAGAAAAAAATTGCTAATAGGAATGCTGGTCGTGATGTTTGTCGCAGGGTATGCGGTTCAGTGTAGGGCAGCAGTTACTGTCACGAATTTTCAGATGACACCGCTCAGCAGTCCATCTAAAGGTTCATCTGCGGATCTGCCAATAGTAATAAAGGCTGGTGGACAGATAAAGATAACAGCGACGATATCAACCGATCATCCTGCCGGTCTGGACTGGGCAAGTTGTAGAACGAACTTATACAAAGGGATTGCTCAAAATACAGGTAAAGTGTCTTACACTGCGGGTGAGCAGACTGCAAAGTATAGTTGTATTTACAAAATACCAAGGGCGAAGTATGTGGCCCCGGGCGACTACTGGATATTTTTTGCCGCGCTGGATAAAGGTGGGTCCCGTACAGGTTATTATCAATCAAAGCGTCTGACTGTGAAGATAGCTGCACCTGGGTGGGTGTCGGATGTGTCTACGGAAACTCTGAAAGAAGGGCAGGTGTGCTTTTTTAGCTCATTTATCAACCCTGATAAAACGCTTGATAAAGATATATGGGAGTATGAACCAGACTTAACAACAAAGAGGCACTGGGGCTTCTGGCACAGTTTTCCAATAACAAAAGAGGGGGACTGGGCTTGTCAAACACAGCATGCGGACAAGGTTTTATCATCGCGTGCGTTTAAGAAGAGTCCTCTTAGAGGAGAGTTTGTTTTTACATTTGACGCTATACTCCCCAATCAACCTTATGAATGTGTGGGTATTCTTGATGTTGCCCTTGTCAACGACATGGGGGGCGGTTATGGGGTACAATTGGTTTTTATCCTTCCTGATGATTCATTAGGTACAGAAGTTACCTGTCGCCTTAATCCTTCTTCAGGCTACAAGGCTCGTGTACTGATTAATGATGCAGTCAATGCCATTACCTCGTTTAATGAGGGAGAAAAGAAGATACTGGCATTGGTGGAAGGTGATAAAGTCCGTCTGCGCAGGACCGGGGAAGGATATGGACGTATCCCGATACGCCTGGAACGCTCATCAGAGGGGGAATTGACCTTAAGCATGGATGGAAAGATAGTTGTCAGGGTAAAAGACAGTACTCATGATAACTTTACCAAGCTTGTGGCCATCTCTCCTACATCTAACTGCCGTGTTGCCTTTGATAACCCTAAGGTAATTGGAAATTTTTCTTTGAGCACTCACTGAAATTAAAGAAAAAGGCGAAGAGATTTGTCGATGAAGACAAGTAGAATAATTTTTCTTTTATTTTTGATTCCAGCTCTCAAGAAGTTTCCAACAGAAAAGTTGAGCTCGAGCGAGATGAAACGGTCCCTTCCACATATTGCCTTTTATTCGTGTGGATAATGTTCCATCCCTGTGTAAATATCCAAACCATTCTCCATGCTTTTTGTCAGGGAAATGTCTGAAAACCCATTGGTGGACTTTTTTATACCAATTCAGATATTTCTGTTTTCCTGTCAGATGATGAGCCAGAAGAAGAGCATAAAGCGTCTCAGTATGCGGCCACCAGAGTTTCATATCCCATTCCAATTGTTCAGGTGGCTTTCCTTCTATATCAACAAAGTAAAAAATACCACCAAATTTTTTATCCCAGCCAATTTCCAATGAACCTTCAAGTATAACTAAGGCCTTATTAATCAGATCTCTATCATTACGATAACGGCCTTCTTCCATGATAAACCAGGATGTCTCTATGGCGTGGCCTGGATTAATACATCTTCCTTCAGGGGAGTTGAAACGTTCCCCGTTCAGGCCAACAGTCTCTAATAATACCTTTTCTTTTGGGCAGAAAAAATGGTCAAAAATCTCAGAAAGGCTCTTATCTATAATCTGCTTATAAAGAGGATCTTTATCGATTTGTCTAAGCACCTGAGTTGTGGCTAATAATATCATCGGCATAGCATGAGATTTGCTAGTTCGTATCTCGGAGAAATATTTTGGTGGCAAGCTATCTGGAATATTATATAAGTCTATAACCAAACGATAAATATCCTTTGCGCATTTTAACGCCGCTTCATTTCCTGATGCTATTCCGTACTCAGCACAGGCAATAATACCAAACACTTCCGTAAAAAGGTATCGCCGCTTGCGTAAAGGACATCCGTCTCTTGTAACAGAATAAAACATACGCTTGTCTGTATCAAAACCATGTTTTATGATAAAATCAAAACCATGACGCGCAGTCTTCAACCAATCTTTACGTTTTTCTACAACATTATATAATTTTGCAAATAGCCAGGTTTCACGTCCCTGTATCCACATTGGCTTGTCATAACTTAAAACAGATCCATCCCTATCGAGACAAGTGAGGAAACCACCGTATTCCTTATCAACTGAATGTTTCATCCAAAAGGGAACAGTGTCATTAAGTAAGCTATTTTTATAAAAATTAAGTAATTTAATAACTTCTTTCTTTATCACAGCTTAATCCCTTTTTCTCTAATATATTCTATGTACTGAGAGTATAGACTTCTAGCTGAAGGATACATTGAATACGGACTTAAAAAATGCGGAGCTTCAAAAGTTATTATTTTCTCTACATACGGCTGAACAACTTCTAACTTAAATCTCATCTTTATCCAGTCTATAGGTGGAAATTTGTAGGGCATATCCCGATCAAAGGTTTCAAGATTTGACCAAAAAGCTATTTTGTGCTTTTTACAGACTTTGCTGGTGGCTTCAACGAATCCTTTAAGATTTTTAAACGAGGTATGTCCATCCATAAATGCAGCTTCGTCTATTAGCCCATCCATCTCACTAAAAATATAATCGAAATGCTTGTAATGCAGCTCTGGGGAAATTGGATGCGATGTCTCATGCCATTTTTCGCCAGCATATCTCGGTGAAATAAGGATTTTTTTATTACTGTCGTAAGTTTTTATTTTCTTTATGAGAGGTTTCCATATTTTCGGCATATGATATTCCATCCCGCCTTCATGGCTGAGATACCATCCATAAAAAGATTTATGCCGCTTGTATCTTTCCCACATTTCTTCAATCAATTTCTTGTTAATTCCAACCTCTGTGCCCCAGTCATTTTTGAGCCAGTAATTAAGTGTATCAAATAATCCAAGATAAAGTTTTAATCCCGTTCTGTCAGCCTCATTAAACATCAATTCCACTAAGTCATTTTCATAATAAAGAGTCGTTTGCATAACCTTGGAATTATACATTGAGCTGTTTTTCCAACCCACACGTATGATAATTACAGTATCCATTCCTATTTGTTTCATATTATCAAATTGCTTTTGCCAATCTCCAGCACCCCAATTGTTGCTCGGAATATCACACGCAATCCCATCAAGAAATGAACCGGTAACAATTTTAAACTGATTCATTTTACATACCCCTCCTTCCTTCTAAACCATTGGTTATTCCATTCTCAAAAACAACTACACTATACATATCTAATTTTGGAATTACAACTTCGGATCTTTTTGTTTTGGTTTGACAATTATTTTGACAAATATTGGCTTAGGCAATATAATGCGAAGGTAAGGAGGCGAATAATGAATATCAAGGAATTAAGAGAGGTTATTGCAATATTCCAAGAAGCAGATATAGCAGAACTTGAAATAGAGAGAGAAGATGCAAAGATCAAGCTTAAGCGGCACTCAGAGCCTGAAGTAAGACATATAGTAGCACAATCACCTGCATCGGCAGAATCGAGGGACCCAGGTATAGACAGAACTGAAGAGAAAAATGATGGACTTGTTGAGATTAAAACTCCAATGGTAGGTACGTTTTACAGCGCGCCAGCTCCGGACGCAGATCCATTTGTTGATATTGGGGCAGACGTAGGAGAGGATGCAGTTGTATGTATAATTGAAGCAATGAAGTTGATGAATGAGATAAAAGCTGATGTTAAAGGACGCATAGTAAAGATACTTGTTGATAATGGCCAGCCTGTAGAGTTTGGACAGACTTTGTTTTTAGTAAAACCAGAGTAGGAATTTTTAGATATATGTTTTCTAAAATACTCATTGCAAATAGAGGCGAGATAGCTGTTAGGATTATAAGGGCGTGTAAGGAGCTCGGGATAAAGACTGTTGCTGTTTATTCTGATGTAGATGGGGATTCTTTACATGTACAGTATGCAGATGAGGCAATATGCATAGGTCCTGCATCTTCAAAGGATAGTTATCTAAATATCCCGAGTATAATCAGCGCCGCTGAAATAGCAGACGTTGAGGCAATACATCCTGGATATGGATTTCTTGCAGAAAATGCGCATTTTGCTGAAATATGTAAATCATGTCAGATAGAGTTCATAGGTCCGTCGCCGGAAATAATACGCTTGATGGGCAATAAATCAGAGGCATTACAGACTATGAAAAAGGCAGGATTACCAATTATGCCCGGAAGCGATGGGATTATAAAAGACAAAGAGGAAGCAGTGGAAGTAGCAAAGAAAATAGGGTATCCAGTAATGATAAAAGCTTCTGCTGGAGGTGGTGGCAAGGGTATGAGAATAGCCCATAATGATGGTAAGCTGGTAAGCCTGCTTATGACTGCGCAGGCAGAAGCAAATGCAGCATTTGGAAATTCAGATATATACATTGAAAAGTATCTGGAAGAGCCAAAACATGTAGAATTTCAGATGTTAGGCGATAACTTTGGGAATCTTATACATCTTGGAGAAAGAGACTGTACAGTACAGCGCAGACATCAGAAATTGATAGAGGAATCTCCAGCTCCGGCAGTAACAGATGAATTAAGAGCAAAAATGGGAGACATGGCTGTAAAAGGAGCAAAGCAGGTAAATTACACAAATGCAGGGACTATGGAGTTTTTGCTTGACAAGAATGGAAGATTCTACTTTATGGAAATGAATACAAGGCTGCAGGTAGAGCATCCGGTAACAGAGCTTGTAACTGGCGTTGATATTGTAAAGGAACAGATAAAGATAGCTGCTGGAGAAAAATTGCAATATACGCAGGATAGCATAGAGCAACGCGGATGTGCGATAGAATGCAGAATAAATGCTGAAGATAGTAAAAATGAATTTTTACCATCGCCGGGCGTAATTACAGGTTATCATTCCCCGGGTGGCCCTGGAATAAGAGTAGATAGTTACGTGTATAATAGCTATTCTGTGCAACCATTTTACGATTCATTGATAAGTAAATTAATTGTGCTGGCAGAGGATAGAGTGCAGGCTATTGAAAGAATGCAAAGAGCATTGGATGAATATATAATAAATGGCATAAAAACAACAATTGATTTTCACAAACTGGTTTTTAGCGATCCTGCTTTTCAAGAAGGAGCCATATCCACTGATTTTGTGGAAAATTTATTAAAAAAAGAGTAAAAAAGAGGAGATGTTATGGAAGAAGAACGAGAAGTAAAGAATGATTTGGGAACAGTCAGGATAAACAATGAAGTAGTAGCAGTCATTGCAGGTATGGCGGCTACAGAGATTCCTGGTGTTACCTGTATGAACGAGGGCATTGTTGGAGGTATTACAGAGATATTTGGTAAAAAAGGCGCGGACAAAGGTGTGAAAGTAGAGATTGGAGAAAAAGAGGTTACTATTACACTGGCTATTGTTGTTAAGTACGGGGTGCAGATTCCTGAAGTGGCTCTGCATATTCAGCAAAATGTTAAGAAACAGGTTGAGAAAATGAGTGGGCTTTCCGTATCAAAGGTTAATGTTAATGTGGGAGGTATTCATTTCCCTAAAGAGAAAAAAGAGCCTGTCAAACAGGACAAAGTAAAGGAGAAGAAATGAGTGATCAGGGAATAGGCACTAGATTAATTGCGGCATTTTCAATTCTTGTGCTTTTAATTGTTGGGTTGCTTCTTGTTATGTTTTATATTTCGCCGCAATTCTTTATTGAAGGCGTTTATAGGGCACTTGAAGAATTTCATGCGGACAAAGATATAAGGATGGCTCTTGGTTGCACAGGGGCATTATTTGTGCTTTTAAGTATAATTCAGATTTGCGTCTCGTGTTTCAGGCTGAAGAAGGAGCAGGTGTTTTCGTTTGAGAATTCTAATGGGAAAGTAAAGGTTGCATTCAGTGCCATAGAAGGGTTCGTAAGAAGACGAGGGCTGGAGATCAAGGAAATAAAAGATCTTATTCCAAGGGTTTATACAACTAAAAACGGTTTGCAAATAAAGAGTAAGGTGATATTAAATTCAGATGTAGATATTCCATCCTCTACCAGTAAACTGCAGGATTCTATAAAAAACTATGTAGGTGACGTGCTTGGCATTAAGGATATTACCTCTATAGAAATATATGTGACTAAAATAGCCAAGTCGGAAGTCAAGAGAGCTGAAGAGGACATTAAATGATAAAAGATTCAAAATTCCCAAAATGTTCTTTTTGCGGTAAGGCGCAAATAGAAGTGAATAAACTTATTGCAGGGACAAATGCTTATATATGTGACGAGTGCATTCTTCTATGCAATAATATACTGAAACAAGGGAATAAACATCGTAGCGCTGACAAGGAAAAAGAAATTTCCATACCGAAGCCAGTAAATATAAAAAAAGCGTTAGATCAATATGTTATTGGCCATGAAAAAGCGAAAAAGATTTTGGCTGTAGCAGTTCATAATCACTATAAAAGAATAAAAAACAGTGCCAAATTAGATGATGTTGAACTAGAGAAAAGCAATGTTCTTCTTATTGGACCTACTGGATGTGGAAAGACTCTGCTTGCCAGAACATTGGCAAGAATCATTGATGTTCCATTTGCCATTGCTGATGCAACAACTCTTACTGAAGCAGGGTATGTTGGAGAAGATGTTGAGAATATACTTCTAAAACTCCTACATGCAGCAGACTTTAATGTAAAAAGAGCTGAAAGAGGTATTATCTACATAGATGAAGTAGATAAAATTGCACGTACTACAGATAATATATCTATTACCAGAGACGTTTCTGGAGAGGGTGTACAGCAGGCTTTACTTAAGTTAATTGAGGGTGGAGTTGCAAACATTCCTCCACAGGGAGGGAGGAAACATCCGCAACAAAAGTATATTCAGGTAAACACATCCAATATACTGTTCATTTGCGGAGGCACATTTAATGGCTTGGATAAGATAGTGCAGGCAAGGGCAGGAAAGGGGACTATTGGGTTTAGAGGCAGTTCAAAAATAGAAAAACAGGGTATGTTGAAAAACTTACTGCCGGAAGATTTAATAAAGTTTGGACTAATTCCTGAATTTGTTGGTAGATTGCCGGTAATAGGGACTCTGGATAAATTGAATAAATCAGCTCTTATAGACATATTAATTAAACCTAAGAATGCAATAACCAAGCAGTTTGAAAAGTTTTTCTCAATGGAAAATGTAAAATTAACTTTTACAAAAGAAGCAATTTCTCTTATTGCTAAGCGTGCTATTGAACTTGGCACAGGTGCTAGAGGACTGCGTTCTGTAATAGAAGATATTATGCTCGAGATTATGTATGATATTCCTTCAAGAGAAGATGTTGAAGAATGTATTATATCTGAAGATGTAATCAATAAAAAGACCTCACCTATTGTTATAACTAGAAAGAAAACAAAAATTGCCTGATAGATTCCCTCTTATTCCCATCAGAGATATAGTTGTGCTTCCGCATATGATAGTGCCATTGTGGATTGCCAGAAATAAATCTATTCTTGCTGTAGAAAAAGCTATGGCAAGTTCAAAGAAGGTCTTGTTAGTAGCGCAAAAGAATGCTCATATAGAGAATCCGATCCCTGAAGATATATACGAAGTTGGAACAATTGGAGAAATCCTGCAGGTTGTAAAAAATCCTGATGGTTCTATTAAAATACTGGTAGAAGGTATAGATAGAGCAAGAATAATAAAATATGTTAATACAAAAGAAATATTTGAGGTAAAAACAGAAAAGAGAAAAGAACTCTCTGCAAAGACGCCTGAAATAGAAGCTCTGATGAGAACAGTTATAAAATTATTTCAGAAGTATGGAGAATTAAATCCTAAAATACCCAGAGAGTTTCTGAGCTCAATTAATGATCTCAATCAGCCTGGTAGATTGGTAGATGTGATTGCTTCTCATCTTACGGTTAAAATAGAAGCCAAACAACAGATTCTGGAATCCTTTCAGCATGAAGACAGATTGAAAAAAATAATAGAAATACTTATGGGAGAGGTGGAGATCCTTGGCGTTGAGAAGAAAATACAAGGGCAGGTTACAGAACAGATTGGTAAAACGCAAAAGCAGTTTTATCTGCAGGAGCAGATGAAAGCAATAGAAAAGGAGCTGGGGAAAGGCTCAAAAGATGGGGACGAGATTGCTGAGCTTAAAGCAAAAATAAAAGAAGCTAAGATGACAAAAGAGGCTGAAGAGAAAGCGAATAAAGAGCTTGGAAAGCTGGCAAAGATGCATTCAATGTCACCGGAGGCAACTGTGGTCCGTAATTATCTGGATTGGCTGATTGGAGTTCCATGGAGCAAAGAAACACAGGATAAATTGAATATAAAAAAGAGTGAGGAAATTCTTGATCAGGATCATTATGGACTGAAAAAGGCTAAGGAAAGGATACTAGAATTTCTTGCAGTAAGAAAGTTAGTAAAGAAGCTTAAAGGCCCAATACTTTGTTTTGTAGGACCACCTGGTGTCGGGAAAACCTCTCTGGGAAGATCCATTGCTCGTGCATTGGGGAGAAAATTCATAAGAGTTTCTCTTGGCGGAGTAAGGGATGAAGCAACGATTAGAGGACACAGGCGAACATACATAGGAGCTCTGCCGGGAAAGATAGTTCAATCTATGCGGAAAGTTGCCAGTAGAAATCCAGTCTTTCTACTTGATGAGGTTGATAAAATGAGCGTCGATTTTAGAGGAGATCCATCTTCAGCATTGCTTGAAGTGCTTGACCCTGAACAAAATCATGAATTTAATGATCACTATCTTGAAGTTGACTTTGATCTTTCGAATGTGTTGTTTATAGCAACAGCAAATATCATTCATAATATCCCTCTTACATTACTTGATCGTTTTGAAGTAATAAATTTTTCAGGTTATACAGAGATAGAGAAGGTAAAAATAGCAAACCAGTTTTTAATACAAAAACAGCTAAAAGCCAATGGGTTGAATAGTAACTTACTTGAGATTTCAGATAAGACCGTTCTCAATATAGTAAGACACTATACACGCGAAGCAGGAGTGAGAAACATGGAGAGAGAGATTGCATCTATATGTAGAAAAGCAGCAAAACTGATTGTAGGGAAAAAGAGGACAAAAAAAATAAAAGTACTTCCAAGTAATCTTTCTAATTTTTTGGGAAATAAAAAATTCAGATATAATAAAAAAGAAAAGAAAGAAGAGATTGGAGTTGCCACTGGGCTTGCATGGACGGAGGTTGGAGGCGAGATATTATCGACAGAGGTTGCTGTAATGGCGGGAAAGGGAGAGCTTATTCTAACGGGTCAGTTAGGAGATGTTATGAAGGAATCCGGTCAGGCAGCGCTCAGTTTTGTTCGTTCTAAGGCAAAAGAACTTGGTCTGGCAAAGAATTTTTATAAAAACATTGACATACATATTCATGTTCCTGAAGGAGGCATACCAAAGGATGGTCCTTCTGCAGGTGTTACAATGGCAGTTTCTCTGGCTTCTGCGCTTACTAAGAAACCTGTTAAGAAGGACATTGCCATGACAGGAGAAATAACGCTCAGGGGAAACGTCCTGCCTGTAGGAGGTATAAAATCCAAAGTTCTGGCAGCTCACAGGAGCAATATAAAGACAGTTATTCTGCCGCAGGAAAACAAAAAGGATCTTGACGATATTCCTTCAAATGTAAGAAAAAAGATGAAATTTGTTTTTGTGAAAGATACTAATCAGATCTTTAAAAAGGTGGGGATTTTAAAATAATATCAATGGAAACTGGAAAATAACTGAAGGGATTATAATGGAAGAGAAATATACTGAGTTGCTTAAGAAAAAATGCACAGAAACAAGTTATAGAAAACTAATGGCGTTGGATAATGCAAAACTGCATGATTTTATTGGAAAGTATGCAGAGCTTTGCAATCCTGATTCGGTTTTTATTGGTGATGATTCGGATGAAGATGCTCAGTATATAAGAAATAAGGCGTCGGAAACAGGAGAAGAAAGAGAACTCACTATTCAGGGACATACAGTTCATTACGACGGTTACAATGATCAGGCGCGGGATAAAGCACAAACTAAATATCTTCTTTCTGAGGGAATGGAGCTCGGGCCCAGTTTCAATACAATAGAAAAAAAAGAAGGGCTGAGAGAAGTCCATGAATATTTAAAGGACAGCATGATTGGAAAAGAAATGCTGGTTCTGTTTTTCTGTCTTGGACCAGCTAATTCCGAATTTTCTATACCATGTGTTCAGATAACTGATTCCAGTTATGTTGCGCATTCAGAACATATTCTCTATAGGAGAGGATACAGACAGTTTGAGAGAATCGGCAGTTCTGAGGATTTCTTCAGGATTATGCATAGCGCAGGCACTCTGGAAAATATGGTAAGCAGGGATGTAGACAAGCGCAGAGTATATATGGATCTTGAGGAGAATATTGTATATAGCACAAACACTCAATACGCAGGTAACACAGTTGGACTTAAAAAGCTCTCTCTAAGGCTTGCTATTAACAAAGCATCAGAAGAAGGCTGGCTTGCTGAACATATGCTGGTTATGGGAGTGCATGGTCCGGGTGGAAGAGTTACATATTTCACAGGGGCTTATCCAAGCGCATGCGGAAAAACATCAACCGCTATGATGAGGGGAGAGAGCATTGTAGGTGATGATATAGCATATTTAAGGCAGAGGAATGGCAATGTCTATGCAGTAAATGTTGAGAGCGGAATATTTGGAATTATTCAGAATGTCAATGCAAAGGATGACCCTTTGATATGGGAGGTTTTAGCATCCCCTAATGAAGTGATATTCTCTAATATTCTTGTAACAAAAGATAAAACTCCTTTTTGGCTTGGAGACAAAAGAGAAATACCTGAGAGAGGGATTAACCATTCAGGGCAATGGGTAAAAGGGAAAAAAGATCCAAAAGGAATCGAGATTACACATTCTCATAAGAATGCAAGATATACGGTTAAGCTTAGTTCTCTTAAGAATCTGGATTCTAAACTGGACGATACCCAGGGAGCAGAAACAAAAGGAATAATCTATGGCGGAAGAGATTCAAACACGTGGTCTCCTCTGCAGCAGTCTTTTGATTGGGCGCATGGAGTAATAACAATGGGAGCGTCTTTGGAATCAGAGACTACATCCGCAACTCTGGGGCAAGAAGGTGTCAGACAATTCTGTCCTATGTCAAATCTTGATTTTGTTTCAGTCCCGCTTGGCAGATATATTAGCAATCATCTTAAATTTGCAGATTCCATGGATTCCCCGCCTGCGATTTTTGCAGCCAATTACTTTCTTAAAGACAATAAAACCGGCGAATATGTGACAGGTATGCAGGATAAGCGTGTTTGGATTAAATGGATGGAATTGCGCGTTAATAATGATGTGGATGCAATTAAAACTCCCACAGGTAATATCCCAAAATACGAAGACCTTAAAAAGTTATTCAAACAGGTTCTTGATACCGATTACGCAGAAGAAGACTATACAAAGCAGTTCACTTTGAGAATACCTGAAAATCTTCAAAAAATAGAAAGAATCACAGAGATATATAAAACAAAGGTCTCAGATACTCCGGATATTCTTTTTAGCATTCTTGAAGAGCAGAAGAAACGGCTTGAGATTGTGCAGGAAGAATACGGAGATTATATAGCTCCTGAAATTTTTCGCAAGTAATGCAGATTCTGCTCAAAGTTTCGCTCAGTGTGTTCGTCATTCTCGTTGCTACAGCGATTGCGAGAAGATTCCCGTCCGCTGCAGGCTTAATCGCCGTAATGCCTATAACCGGAGCCTTGGTTTTGGTGTGGGTTTATTTGGAGAACAAGGGCAATGCTGAAGTCATGCAGTCCTTTGCGAGAGGAGCGCTCTGGGGTATTCTGCCCAGCATCCTCTTTTTTCTAGTTGCATTACTTTGCTTCAGAAAACAAGTATCTTTGTCGGGTGTTCTGGCTTCAAGTTTCGGGATATGGCTCCTTGCTGCAATCGTCCATCAATGGATGATAAGATAAAAAGAAGGTAAACCGACGATTTAAATCGTCGGTTCAGAGCATCTGTCACAGCCAAATATCCGCCTTTCTCACATCCCTATGAACGCATTTGCTTTTAAGTGTGTTGAGTTTTATAATGGCATTGGAGTTTGGGTATGAATGAGTTTAACAAAATGCACCTTTTCTTATCTGCTGTAAATCACTTTAATTACGAACGTTATAGTCAACGTTAAAGACAATAAATGGATTTAATAAGTAAGAGAACAAGAAGAGAATTCCAAGAGTACTTTGTAAGCATTACCCTTCGAGAGATAGAACGACATTTTGACAATTACGATATTCCTCACACACAATTACCTGAAAAAAAACTACCTTCTGGACAAAGAAGAGGGCTTGTAGAAGGATATTATGTATCTATTGACTGGACAAATCTAAAAGATATAAAGAAAGTATTGAGTGTTTACGCTGATGTATTAATTAACTTAGACAGTGTTTATGGTGATGTATTAATTAACTTAAATGAAGAAGGAGATAGTTCGAAAAAAGAATGGTTTGGAAAACTAGTCAGAACTCTTAAAAGGGATGGATATGAATTTAATGGAACTTTAATTGTTACTATTGGGCAAGTCGAATATCAACAACTTGAAACAGTAACTAATTTATTAAACAAAACCCATTTCCAAGAATATATTGAGAGAATAAAAGTCTCGATTGACACTGACCCAAGTTTAGCAATTGGCTCAGCAAAAGAATTGGTCGAATCAACACTTAAAACTATTTTAACAGAATTGAAAATCGGGTATAACAAAAATGATGATATACCAAGGCTTTTGAAAGAGACACAGAAAGTTCTTGATCTTGTGCCAGCGGATATTGATGATGCAAAGAAAGGAGTTGGCATTATCAAAGTATTATTAAGTAACTTAGGACAAGTTGCCATTAAAACAGCCGAATTAAGAAATTTATATGGAACTGGGCACGGGAGGGAAAAGAAGAAAGGACTAAATTCAAGACACGCTCGACTTGCTGTTGGGTCTGCAATTACGTTGTGTGCTTTTCTATTGGAAACATTTGAATTGAAAACAAAATAAAAGGTTTTAAGCAATTTGAGCCATGGTAGAATTAAAGTAGAAGTGACTGTTTGATAATTAATGTTGAGTTACGAAAGGAGAGCTAAGATGAAGACACCACCATTACCTAGTCGAAAGGGAAAAACGACACGTCGAAAGGACATTAACGGTAAACCCATGGTTTATACCGTCGAAGATGAAATTGTACGCATTCCGAAATCCAACCCGGAGAAAGCTATTTATCTCCAGATGCTCTCGCACAAGGAAGGGAGACAAGAGATGCGATTGTGCTATTACATGATTTGCAAAAATGGGAAAAGAAAGGGAAAGTGGCTTTTCGGACAGTTCGCAACAATGATCGAGAAGGAAGATTTTGAGTATCTGATTGGAGAGGCGATCAAGAGAGGCTGGATTACGTTGTCATCTTGAATCTAACCAACCAGTGCACTCAACTGCGGTTCGCTACAAAAAGGATTAATATAAACCGTGATTATAAGACCACGATTAAATGATTATTACAATTTGTCTTTAATTACTCAAGAAAGAGTAGATTTTGCGATTCCATTTTTAGATGAAGATATTCCTCTTTACTTGGATCCCTTTCTTCTCTGGAAAAGTCCTTCTCAAATGGATAATAGCTTGCATTCGACAATAATAAATTCTTTCAATTACTTAGGCGGACTTTATGTTAAAGATGAGAAAAAGGCTATTGAAATATTAAAAGAAATTTCAGAATGTGATGAGGTTGGACTAGGAAATTCAAAGATCAAAAAAGGTAAAAGAATCGGAGATAAATTTGCAAATCTAATTCTTTCGACTTTTAAAGATGTTCCTCAAGTTCAAAAGAACGGATTTACACATTTTGAAACATTACAGTTGCTAATCGAAAATTTTTCTAAGGATCGTGTTAGCGACATTGCATGTAACTTTATTAAGTCATTTCTTATTGACTACACAATTCAACAAGCAAAAAAGTATAAAATCCCAGGGGAAATAGCAAAAGTTCAGTATTTTGATACAAAAAAATACAAAATAGTATCTGAGAAAATATTGCTGCCAATAAATCCCGACACGAAAATCCCAATCCTACTAGTCCCAAAAAGATGGCTACGCTTCGTTCCTTGGATCAGCTTTGATGATTATTTCTTAAATTATATTTCTGCCTCTCAAAAAATCTTACAAGGGAAATCCATAAGCAGAGTAGAAGTGTTAGAATACAACAGAAAGAATTATGAGCAAGTTCAAACTTACATTAAACGAAAGCAACTTGAGCAAAAAGATTGTAAAAATGACCCTTTATTCAGTCAAATACCAGTTTTATCTGCTAAGCGTAAACTAAAAACTATTTTAGCACTTCCAACGGGAAAGGCAAATAATGCCGATAAAAAATATGAGGATCTAATGGTTCAGACTATGGCATCATTACTATATCCACATCTCGATTTTGCGGTTGATCAAAGCAGAACAGATTCAGGAACCCAAATTAGAGATTTGATTTTTTACAACAATCGTTCTTTTGGTTTTTTGAAAGATATTTACGACACATATGAATCTAAACAGTTAGTATTTGAACTAAAGAATGTAAAAGAAATAAAACGAGATCATATAAACCAATTGAATAGATATTTAGCAGATCATTTTGGAAAGTTCGGAATAATTTTAACACGGAATAAAGTACCTAAAAATATATTTCGAAATACAATTGATTTGTGGTCTGGTCAAAGACGGTGTATCATAGTAATAGATGATACGGACTTAGAGTTGATGTGTGAAGTGTATGAAAGCAAACAACGACATCCTATTGAGGTAATTAAAAGGAAATATATCGAATTTACTAGAAGTTGTCCAAATTAAACAAAACATTATGACTTTAGAGGAAATAAGCAATTTTGAAAAACTTCAAACTCAACTTAGAAGTTTACATTCTGAAATTAGTGCATTAATAAAGAAATCATCGAATGATGCACTAAATAAATTTAAATTAAAGTTTGTCAACCAAACAATAAGTAAGGTGAACGATTTACTTGGCAAAAAACATATGCCATTTAATAATTTTGAGCAATTCGACGAAAATGATTTACCAACAAATAGCGATGTAACACTGATGTTAGGGCAATACTTAAATTGTATGGAAAAATTAAGAGCAGATAATATTAGGTTTGGTGATTTTTATTGGCATTGGCTTGGGAATGAAGGAGAAACTGATATTAGAACGGCTCCACCCAAAAAAATAAAAGGTTAAAATGAAAAAGCAAAAGAATATAAGCACATCTCGTCCGACAAAAGCTACTGCTGAACAGTTTGACATGTTATTCCCAATGTTAAAGTCTATATATAATGAGATAAAAGAGTTGTCAAAAAAGAAACAAGATGGAGCCCTTAATGAAATTAAGGTAAAAATGGCAAATAGAATATTAGCTAAAGTAAAGACGATTCTTAATGACGACCCAACAGTAGAGTTTTTGGATTTATTAGACGAAGTAAGTTTGCCAACTAATAGTGATGGGGTGTTAATAATTGCTCAATTTGAGGCAGCAATGGAGCAATACAAAGCAAAACATTATGGCTGGACAGGAATTGAACACGCTTGGACAACAAGTGACTAAAAAGGGTCAAATCTTTATTGTTGACAAAACAGACTCCTAATACACATTTTTTCCTAGCATATTGTAGAAGTAAACATTCAATAATTAATGAATACTATAGAATTACAGTGGTTTCTTAGTGACCAAAACGATGCAATCATTAAAAAATCAGGAATATACATGGTCAATGATGACCAATATGTTCATGGTAAAAATTGTTTAGTCTATATTGGAATTGCCAAGTCACTTGAATTAAGATTAAAAGAACATAAAGAGTGGTTAAACAGAGGAAGAAATATAGAGATAAGAATTGCAGAATGTAAAGAAGAATATTTAGAGGATGTAGAGTCGTTAATCATATTCTCCCATCAACCAATTTATAACACATCAAAAAAGAACGACTTAAACTTATCAAACGATTTAAAGATATATAATTACGGTAATTTTGGAAGTTTGCTACCAATAATTGACTCAAGATATAAGTGGTATGGAAAAGCCTGGTAACTAGGCTTTGAATAATCATTTGCTTATTGCTCACGGAGTATAATATGGCTCTTTTAACAAAATCAAAATACCTTGCAGGGCTTCAGTGTTCAAAACTCTTGTGGATGCTTGTCAAAGCGAAGGATAAAATTCCTGCGCCGGCGGAAGATGCTCAATTTAGGATGGATGCAGGAACTGAAGTTGGCATTCTGGCAAAGCAATTATTCCCCGAAGGCATTGATATGCCAACTGATGATTTCATGGGGAATATTTATTTAACAAAAGATAGTCTGTCAGAAAATGTGCCGCTTTTTGAAGCAGGAATTATGGCTAATAATTGCTACTCAAGAATTGACGTTCTCAAGCCAAATGATGATGGAAGCTTTGATATCATTGAAGTCAAATCAGGAACAAAGGTCAAAAAAGAAAATGTTCATGACGTTTCTTTTCAAAAACGTTGCTGTGAAATGGCAGGGCTGAAAATCGCAAAATGCTGTTTATGCTTTATTAACAACCAATATGTCAGAAAGGGAGATATTGATATAAAGAAACTGTTCTCCATTCAGGATATAACTATGGAAGTTGCTGAAGCTCAGCAGGGTATTCGGGAGAGAATCAAGGAGATGTCTGATGTTATAAGACTGAGTAGCTGTCCCTCGGTTTTGATAGGCAGACACTGCGATTCTCCTTATACATGCAATTTAAAAGATGAATGCTGGGGATTTCTGCCTGGAAACAATGTTTTCACACTCTGCGGAGGCGGTAAAAAAATCGCTGAGCTATTCAATAACGGTGCGCGGAGCATAGCGGATATTCCTGACGGTTTTGGGCTTACAGATAAGCAGGAGATTCAGAAGGAATGTGAGAAAACAGGAAAATGCCACATTGAATCTTCCGGGATAAAGCAGTTTCTTGATACATTAAATTATCCTCTGTATTATCTGGATTTTGAAACATTTTCTCCTGCGGTTCCCGAATATGATAATTCCAGACCATATCAGAAAATCCCGTTTCAATATTCTCTTCATATCCAGCAGAAAGATAACAAAACAGAGCATTTTAAATTTCTGGCGGAAGGAAGCGAGGATCCGAGACCTGCATTATTAAAAAATCTTAAAGAAGTTCTTGGAGCCCAAGGTAGTATAGTTGTTTATAATCAATCGTTTGAGAAAAGTGTTTTAGGTGATTTAGCAAGAGATTTCCCTGAATATCAGGATTGGGTCAATGAAATACTTCCAAGAGTAGTAGATCTGCTAATTCCTTTCAGAAACTTTTGCTACTATAATCCGTCTCAGCAAGGCAGTGCCTCTATAAAGAAAGTCCTTCCGGCGATTACAGGAGAAAGTTACGAAGGAATGGAGATCGCAACCGGCGAAGAGGCAAGTATACAATTCTTTCAAAGCCACATTAAAAATAAATCAAACAATAAAGAAGAAATAAGAAAGAACCTGTTAAAATACTGCTGTCTAGATACTGAGGGAATGGTGTTAATCGTCAGCGAATTAAAAAAATTGCTAAATTAGCTAAGGTAGAGGATGAAAGATAATATCGGAACAGAAACGGTTATTCATGGACGGCAGTGGGGTGCGTTGCATGGCGGCTATTTTTCTAATTCTGCGATTGCAAGTCCCTTGGTCAAAACAATAAAAAACATTTTGATAAAATCTCCAGCGGATGTTGTTGTGGACTTAGGGGGAGGAACGGGTTTCCTACTGTCTCAGTTGAGAGCGCAGGGAGTCGGCGATGATGTAGCTTTTGTAAACGTTGACTGCTCAGAAGCCCAGCTTGCTTTATCGGATGGGAAAGACATTTCCTCTGTTTGCACATTAATCGATAAATTCAAGCGTGATGATATTGCGTCAAAAGATAGCAGGGTTTTATTCGTGATGCGGTCCGTTCTTCACTATTTCGGGGAAGACGGGTTGTCGCCTTTATTGTGTTACCTTCGCAGTCAGGCAAAAGCAGGCGAGTTTTTTGTGCATCAGACTGCATCGTTTGACAACGAGGAAGAAGCTGCCTGCCTCAATGTACTGTATAGACACATGCGTACTCACAAATGGTATCCCACGGCGAAAGACTTGCAGAGACACATGACTGACTCAGGTTGGCATGTAACAGACACGACTCAGGCGCTTTCGCTTCTATTGACCTCGGAGGATCTGAGCCAGAGGTATGCTCTGAATACAAATGATATCGCTTATATACGCGACATAGTGGCTAGAGAGTTCGGCGAGATGAAAGGTGTCTTTCGACTCATTCCATCCGGATTCCAAGCAAACTTGCACTATCGAATTTATACGTGTGTAGCTGTTTCCTCTTAACAGTGTGCGTCTTCCTATTTGACACTGTTTTATAAGCGATGTAGAATGCCGCATGAACAAATTCTTAATATCCTTTAATTCAAAGGACCTGCCATCTATCAAAACCGATGTTTTAGTTATTGGAAGCGGAGTAGCCGGACTCTCTGCTGCTGTTCAGGCGGCAAAATACGGAGAGGTAACTGTAGTAACTAAGGATGAATTAAACGAAAACAACACCCAAAAAGCGCAGGGTGGAATAGCTGTAGCATTATCAGAGGATGATTCGCCTGAAAAACACATAAAAGATACATTAAAAGTTGGGTGTGGATTATGCAATAAGAAGGTAGTTAAAACAGTGATTGAAGAAGGTGCTGTTCGGGTAAAGGAACTGATTCAATGGGGAGCGGAATTTGACAGGAAAGGAGGTCAACTCTCTTTTACTCGGGAAGCAGGTCATAGCATACGAAGAGTGATTCATGCAAAAGGCGACGCTACAGGCATAGAATTAGAAAGAACCCTGATATCAAAAGTCAAACAGAGCGCTAATATCAGGATTTTGGAGCATGCTTTTGTAATAGATTTACTTCATAAAGACCGAACTTGTTTTGGCGCTATTGTTAACTTGAAAAATAATGAGCGAAAAATAGTTTATGCACAGAAAGTAATATTAGCTACAGGCGGAATCGGACAAGTTTATCGGGAGACAACGAATTCTTCCGTTGCCACAGGATGCGGCATGGCGCTTGCTTATAGAGCGGGCGCTAAACTTATAGATATGGAATTTATGCAGTTTCATCCTACTACCTTATATGTAGCAGGCCTGTCCCGCACATTAATCTCTGAGGCAGTTAGAGGGGAAGGCGGAGTCCTGAGAAATAAGCATGGGGAGAGATTCATGTTTAAATATCATAAGGATGGAGAGCTTGCTCCCCGAGATGTGACCTCAAGATCAATTCTGAAAGAGATGAGAGAAACTGCTGATACACGCGTCTATTTAGACCTTACGCACTTAAGTTATAAATTAATAAAGAATCGTTTCCCGAATATAATGGAGGTTTGTTCCTCTTTTGGCATAGATATTAGAAAGGATCTTATACCTGTTCGGCCTACTGCCCATTATATGGTTGGCGGGATTAAGATAGACGTGAATGGAAAAACTAATATACAGAATCTATATGCGTGCGGAGAAACAGCTTCTTCAGGAGTACACGGCGCTAACAGACTGGCGAGCAATTCTCTCCTTGAAGGACTTGTTTTTGGTTATAGAGCAGGGCAATCTGCGGGCAAGGATATAGATTGTGGAAAGCGACTTGAGAGAACTCCTGATATAAGCAATGTATTAGAACCAGTTAGCACGAGAAAACTGGATATAGGAGATCTCAAGGCTTCCCTGAAAAGCTTAATGACAAGGTATGTGGGTATTGAAAGAGATGAGACGGGCCTTTTAGCAGCTCAGAAAGAAATTAATTTTTGGTCTTCATATGTAATGCGAAAAGAATTTTCAGATATCAGGGATTGGGAGTTTCAAAATGTGCTTCTTGTGGCAGGGCTTGTCCAGAAAGCGGCTCTTGTCAGAGAGGAGAGCAGAGGCGTTCACTATCGCAAAGATTATCCTGAGCCAAATGATAAAAAATGGCGAAATACTCACATAGAATTGTCTTTAGAAAAGGACTATGAAGTTATGAAGAAAAAGAACATATAAAGAAGTATGAAATAATGGGGAAATTTACTGACAAAACCAAAATTAAAATTATTGTCCTGGCGGACATTCATAGCGCACAGAATACGAACACACAGTGTCCTGAGCGGGAGACGAAATTTGCTGATACTTTGCTTTTACGGGCAGTTAACAGAATAAATCGGTATCTTAAGCCTGATATTACACTTTTATTAGGTGATTTTGTTGATGATTCCGATAGCAAAGAGCTTGAAAAAATCAAGGATATAATTAATTCTTTAACTTGTCCATGGATAGCTCTTCCAGGGAATCATGATGGAAATACAGACAGGTTTTTCGAGATTTTTCCTCATCTTCCCGATTATTTGGATATAAAAGGATGTCGGTTTATTCCTTTTGTTGATCGCGAACAGCCGGGATGTAATGCGGTGCGCAGCAAGTCGGATATCAGACGTATGGAGTCGCTTGCCAAAAACTTTAATGGACCTGTTGTTACATGTCACCATGTTCCTTTATTTAAACCTAAAACAATGGATGTGTCTTATAACTATATCAATGCAGAAGAAATTATATCAACAATGTGTTCATGCGGCATTACTTGTTCTCTTGCAGGACATTATCACAATGGTTTTATCTCACGTCATCAGCCATTTGGCACTTCAATTGCCTGTCCTGCTTTGTGCGAGAAGCCATTTCGGTTTCTGGAAATTGCCATTGGCGAATCAGGGAAAATGTCTACCAATGAGCATCGTTTGGCTATGGATAAAAATCTGTGCCTAACCGATTTCCATGTGCATTCACGGTTTGCCTACTGTAATGAGAATATGGATTTTGAAAAAAGTTTAAAACTAGCCGAATTATTTAATATATCGCGAATATTTTTTACTGAACACAGCAGTCATCTGTATTTTGCAAAAAAAGATCCTGAAAGGACTCATTGTTTGTTACCAAACTATAATTTAAACCAGCATAGTCCACATTTAAGGTTTCAGAATTTTTTAGATGCTGTTTCAAACTATGATAAGAATCAATGTGGAGTTGGCATAGAAGTTGATTGCGGATTTGATGGTAGAGCTATTATACGGGATAAAGATATAGATAAATTTGATATATTATTTGGAGCATTACACTCTTTTCCACAAACACAAATAACGTCCAAAGAAGCAGAGACAATGTTTCGCTCCATGCTGGCAAAATTTGTTCAGAAATTCCCCATGCATGTTCTGGCTCATCCATTCCGGATATTTAAACGATACAATATAGATATTGATATTTCCAATGATCTGCGGGCTTTTGTGGTAAAACTTTTGAAGAAACACTCTATTGCTGCAGAGATAAATTTTCATACTAACGAACCGTCAAAGAAATTTTTTCAGATGTGTTTAGAGGAAAAAGTTTCTATTGCTTTTGGAAGTGATGCACACAATCTTTATGAAATAGGAGAATTTTATCCGCACATTTCGTTTCTTAAGCAAATAGGTGCTGATAAGGAATTCGCTTTGTTAAAAATGGAAAATAAAATAAAATCGGCGTAGTATATGAAGACAGTAGTAAAAGTTCCTGGTTCATGTGGAGAATTGTGGCAGGGTGTGCTTGACGGGGAGCATCTTCTTATAACATGTCCTGTAAATGTCTATTCATATGTTGAAATTAATATAGATGAATCAATTTCCAGAATAAAGGCTCCGGACGATAAGTATAAGTCTCGCGAAGCCATGAGAAAGGTTCTGGATTATTTTGGTATGCATAAATGTGGCGGAGAAATATGTATCAATTCTAAAATTCCACAGGAAAAGGGAATGAGCAGTAGCACTGCGGACATAGTTGGAACCTGCATTGGTACAGTAGAGGCTTTAGGTAGAAACCTGACTCCTTTGGAAATTGCCGGAATAGCGGTATCTATTGAACCAACAGACAGTTTGATGTTTAAGGACATAGTGACTTTTGATCATGTAAGTGGTTCTATAAAGGAATATATTGGAATTCCACCTGAGATGGATATATTGATTGTTGATTTAGGTGGAAGAGTTAATACTCTTGAGTTTGATATAAGACGCGATGAAATATTGAAGAAATTCAATAATGCTTTAGAGTTAAGAGAAGCTTATGAACTTGTTAAGGAAGGAATAAGAAAAAAAGACATACATATGATTGGGAAAGGCGCAACGATGAGCGCTGAATTCAATCAGAAAATTCTGCATAAAAGAGAGCTTATGTATCTTATAAAAATTGCAAATGAATTAGGAGCTTGCGGAATCAATACTGCTCATAGTGGAACAGTTGTTGGTATTTTGTTTTCCCCTGGTCAGATTGATATGCAGGCAGTTATTTGCAGGATAGAAAAAAGATTTAAGGCAAAGTTCACCTTTTATATTACTAAACTTGTAAATGGGGGAGGAGAACTAGTTGAAACCTCAGCACGGCGGCAATTTATACCGAATTAGTAAAAAGTACAATATCCCACTTGATGAGATATTTGACTTTAGCGCAAATATAAATCCACTTTACTTTCCAGATGGACTGAAACGGATTTTGAAAGAAGATTTTAACAAAATCCGCATGTATCCTGATCCTGATTGCAGAGAGTTGATAAATGTAATCTCAGCTAGGTATAACATTAAGAAGGAATGTTTGGTCCCATCTAATGGAGCAACAGAACTAATATACCTTATATCCTACTTGCTACGTCCCAAAAAGGCAGCGATTATTATTCCCTCTTTTTCAGAATATGAGAAAGCATTGTCAAATATTGATTGCAATATTAAATTCGTAAAGCTGGAGGAGAAGGAAGAATTTAAGTTAGAATTGCAGGATATAAGAAGTCTTATTAAGAGCGTTGAAGTTCTCTTTATCTGTAATCCGAATAATCCAACAGGTCAGAAAATATCCCGCAATACACTTTATAATATTCTGGATCTTGCCAAGCGGCATAATGTCTTTGTAGTAATTGATGAGGCATTTATAGATTTGGTTGAGGAAGAGAGTTTGGTTGCAAGAGCTCAAAGACAGCAAAATCTTTTTGTTATAAGGTCATTGACAAAGTTTCTTGGAATTCCGGGATTAAGGCTTGGTTTCGGAGTGGCATCTGCTCGCTTAAGCGCAAAGATAAAAAATTTCCAGCCGACATGGTCTGTAAATACATTTGCTCAGGTTGCAGGTTCTTATTTATTAGCTGACTCAGCGTATATTGAAGAAAGTAGGAAGAACTTAATTAAGGAACGAAATTTTCTATCTTCAGAATTAAAAAAGATAAAATCTATAAAGGTATTTGATTCATATACAAATTTTATGCTGTTTAAATTACTTGATCAAATTAATGCTGAGGATTTAGAGGAATTTCTTATAAAGGACAAGATTGTTGTAAGAAATTGCGGCAATTTCAGGGGATTGGACAGCTCATTTGTGAGAGTGGCAGTAAAAAAAAGGGCAGAAAACGAGCTCTTAATTAAAGCTCTTAGGAAGATATTCGGATGACATATTTCATTACAATTCAAATAATTTTTGCATATATTTTGGATTTGATTATAGGCGATCCTGAATGGCTTCCTCATCCTATTGTCTTAATAGGCAAGGTAATAGAGATATTAGAAAAAGGCATAACAAAAGTTATAACCAATAAAAAAGTTGCTGGGATAATACTTGCATTTCTGGTTGTAGCTGGGACATATTTTTTTGTCTTTGTATTGATATGGTTTGCAGCGCGTTTACATTGGATATTTGGAATAATAGCAAGTATTTATTTTGTTTTTACCTCATTGTCAGTAAAAGATCTCGCAATTGAAACAAACAGAGTGTACACATCTCTAAATAGGAATAATTTACCTTTGGCAAGGAAGAATCTGTCAAGAATTGTTGGAAGGGATACTGAAGACTTAAATGAGAGAGAAATTATAAGAGCCAGTGTGGAAACTGTGGCAGAGAACACAGTAGATGGGATTGTCTCTCCTGTTTTTTTTGCATTTATTGGAGGAGCGCCATTGTCTATGGCATATAAGGCAATAAATACGCTTGATTCAATGGTTGGATACAGGAACAAGAGATATATAGATATGGGATGGGCAGCTGCTAAACTGGATGATATAGCTAATTTTATACCTGCGCGAATATCAATGTTATTGATTCCAGTAGCTTCTTTTTTCTGCCGAAAAGGATTCAGAAATTCCCTCAGAATAGTTTTAAGAGATAGGAAGAAGCATGCAAGTCCAAACAGTGGTATTCCTGAAGCTGCATTTGCAGGGGCTCTTGGAATAAGAATTGGAGGGGCAAACTATTATAAAGGGAAGCTGGTTGGAAAATCATGTATAGGTGATGCTGAGAAGCCTCTGGAGCTTTTGGACATAAAAGATTCTATAAGAATAATGTATGTATGTTCTGTATTGTCAATAGTTTTTGGATGCTGTATAAAACTATTAATAAAATAGGGGAGTGGATCATGGATAAAATCAAACAGGTAATTGGTAAAATCAAGCCATTAGATTCAGAACTTATGAACGAAGCGCAGAGAAAGCTTGATAATCTTACCAAGCCGAGAGGAAGTCTGGGTAGATTGGAGGAGTTTGCAAAACAAGTTGTGGGAATTACAGAAAATCTCAAGCCTGAGTTCAAGGATAAGGTGATTTTTACAATGGCTGGAGATCATGGGGTTGTAGAAGAAGGGGTTAGTGCGTTTCCTCAGGAAGTTACACCTCAAATGGTATATAATTTTCTGGCAGAAGGTGCAGGCATCAACGTTCTAGCTAAACATGTTGGAGCAAAAGTACTGGTTATTGATATGGGAGTAGCAGAAAAAATCAAAAATCAAAAATCAAAAATCAAAAATTTTATAGATAAAAAGGTGGGATTTGGGACTAAGAATATGACAAAAGGACCTGCAATGACAAGAGCGGATGCAGTAAAATCAATAGAGAACGGTATAAAAGTATTTGCGGAAAGGAAAAAACAGGGGATTGATATATTAGGGACAGGTGATATGGGAATAGGGAATACTACGCCGAGCAGCGCAGTGATTGCAGCTTTCTCAGGGATTGAAGTTGAGAAAGTCACAGGTCGCGGAACAGGAATTTCGGATGAAGCATTTGAGAATAAAGTTAGAGTTATAAAGAAGGCATTAGATATTAATAAGCCTGATCCTAAAGATCCGATTGATGTCTTGGCAAAGGTTGGCGGATTTGAAATTGGAGGATTATGCGGCTGTGTACTCGGAGCAGCAGCGGCAAATACTCCTGTTGTAATTGATGGACTAATATCTACAGCAGGCGCTCTTATTGCATATGAATTGTGCCCTCAGGTAAGGGATTATATTTTTGCAGCGCATAAATCTGTGGAAGCAGGACACCAATATATGCTAGATAGAATGAATCTTGTCCCAATTCTGGATTTAAGCATGAGGCTGGGCGAGGGCACGGGAGCAGCACTTGGAATCAGTATAATAGAAGCAGGAATAAAGATATTGAACGAGATGTCAACTTTTGAAGGTGCAGGGGTTTCGGAGGAAGTAAAATGAATGAACGGGTTTCTTTGGCTGATATGAAGTCTGGTCAAAATGGAAGAATAGTTCAAATAGACAGCAGAGTTGGGATGACTTGCAGACTTGATGTACTTGGTTTAAGGATTGGTAAAAAAATCAAAAAAGTAAGCAGGCAATTAATGAGAGGTCCCGTTATTGTCAGTCATGGAAATACCAGGGCTGCTGTAGGCTTTGGCATGGCTCAAAGAATATGGGTGGAGATAGAGTAGCTATGAAAAAAATATTGCTTATGGGAAATCCCAATAACGGTAAGAGCGTAGTTTTTAATAGACTAACGGGTGCAAATGTTATTATCTCCAATTATCCGGGTACAACAGTTGATTTTATACAGGGCAAAATATGGATAGATGAGAAAGAGATGAGGGTAATAGATGTACCTGGGACTTATTCTCTGGATGCCGGCGATAAAGCAGAAGAAGTTGCGGTCAAAACGCTTAAGGGAGGAGATATAGTTGTTAATGTTGTTGATGCCACCAATCTGGAAAAAGGTCTTAACCTTACAGTGCAATTAATAAAAAATAAAAAACCCATGATAGTAGCGCTTAACTTCTGGGATGAAACCAAGCATAAAGGAATCGCAATTGATTTCAAAAAACTGGAAGAGATATTAGGTGTTCCTTGTGTTCCCATCTGCGCGGTTACAGGCGAGGGGATCAAAGAACTGACTGAAAGACTGAAAGAGGCAAAAATTTCTAATTTTAGTTACGAAGGTAAAGAAAAGTGGCATGTCATAGGAGATATTATAGATCAGGTCCAGGAATTAAGTCATCATCACCATACGTTCATGGAAAGATTAGGGGATATTTCAACGACTCCTGTTTTCGGAATTCCGCTGGCTCTGGTGATATTATTCCTTACCTTCAAAATTATCAGATTTATCGGGGAAGGACTTATAGGTTATGTATTTGAACCTGTTTTTGAAAAATTGTGGACACCATTATTATTGAAATTGTCTGCAATATTAGGATCTGATGGATTTATCCATGATATCTTGATTGGTAAATTGATAAAAGGCGAAATAGATTATGGCCAGTCCTTTGGGCTATTGACTACAGGTCTATTTGTTCCGATAGGAGCAGTATTGCCTTATGTTTTTGCTTTTTACATAATGTTAGCAGTTTTGGAGGATTGCGGTTATCTGCCCAGATTAGCTGTTCTTGTGGACGGACTTATGCATCGCTTAGGAATACATGGTCTGGCAATAATACCTATGATGCTGGGATTGGGATGTAACGTTCCCGGTATTCTCTCTACCAGAATATTAGCTACAAGAAAAGAGCGGTTTATTGCAGCGACTCTATTATCTATTGCGGTGCCATGCGCGGCGTTGCAAGCCATGATTGTTGGATTGATGGGCGGGCACATAGTATACGGACTAAGCATTGTTTACGGAACACTCTTTGTTGTATGGATAATACTGGGACTCTTAATGGCTCACATGGTGAGCGGAACATCACCTGAGATATTTATAGAAATACCACCTTACCGAAGACCTTATCTAACAGACCTGCTGAAAAAAACATGGATTCGTCTGAAATGGTTTATCAAAGAGGCGATACCTTTTGTGCTTTTGGGAGTTTTTATAGTGAACATTCTTTATACATTGGGCATAATTCAGTTCATAGGGAAATATACCGCTCCTGTTATTTCTGGGATTTTTGGACTGCCAAAAGAAGCAATAGGAGCGTTATTAGTCGGCTTCTTGCGTAAGGATGTGGCTGTAGGAATGTTAGCGCCTTTAGCCCTTAACTTGAAGCAGTTGATAATAGCCAGTGTAGTCCTGACAATGTATTTCCCATGTATAGCTACTTTCAGCATATTAATAAAGGAGCTGGGATTTATAGATATGCTTAAATCATTGGCAATTATGATTGTGAGTGTACTAGTAGTCGGAGGAATACTTAATCTTATTCTTTAATTATACAAATCTGTTATAGACATACGAATTAGTAGTGTTATAATCCAATAAATTGAAATGTTCTTTTGAAAATTAGTTTTTAGCCGGAGAGGCAAAGGAAGTCCCAGTGAGATTCTGGGCGCTGTCCCGCAACGGTAGTTCTCAAAAATTTTGGGAAAGCCCGGACCATTGCCTGTTTAGGTAAGTACCTTCGTGGAAGAGGGAAAGTTTCTTATAGTGAAAGGCTCGATCTGCGAAGATTGGGCTTTTTTTATTAATGACAGGAAGTAACGACAAAAAAGAGAAATGAAAGATGGTAAAATGGATTAAAAAAATGAGAGGGTTTACACTTATTGAGCTTTTGGTTGTGATAGCAATAATAGGTATGCTTTCATCAATCCTTCTCCCTGCGCTTTCAAAAGCAAGGGAAAAAGGGAGGCAGGCTGTATGTATCTCTAATTTGAAAGAAATTTTTCTGGCAATAGAGATGTATAAAAATGACAATGACGGATGGTATCCACTTCGTAGTGACTCTACTAACTACCCAAGTTATCCAATCATGTTCTGGTCAGGCTCTCAGTCTGCAAGCGGAGTGGATCTGGATTTCACAGGTAGTCCTATTTATCCATATCTCAAGGCAGGAGAGATTAAAACCTGTCCCAGTTTCAAAGAGTTTGGAAAAGCGTATCAACCTGCAAGTGGAGGATATGGGTATAATGGACAAGTTGGAGGGTATAAAGGCAGCGGTGGAACAGAACTCGTTAAACAGCATAAGGATTCAGATATAAAGAATCCTTCCAATACCATTATTTTATCTGATGCCGCTTATATTAGAAGTGGAGTAATTGTAGAAACATATAAACTGTCTGCTCCATATTACTATGGCGAGCCTATGGGGGGTGGTTCTCCTGAATGGCGTGCACGTAATCCTAAAATGCATTTCAGACATAATGGCTTGGCAAATGTGGTATGGTGCGATGGACATGTCACTAGCGAAAGGATGTCTTATTCTCGAACTAATGGCACGAATTATGGTGCGGCCAATATAGGTTTTATTGGAGAGAACAGTACTGATCCAGCAATTGCTAATGAACTCTACGGATATTATGAACCATAAGGAGGAAAATATTCGTGCGTGATGAAGAAAAAAGAAGACACAAAAGATTCTCTCTGGAAAAGGCGAGAGTGGAATTGGGTAAGGAGGTTGCTACTCTGCAGGATTTCTCCAAACGCGGCATAGGAGTTAGGTTGAGAGACATCCTTAAGGCGGGTGAGAGAATAAATCTCAAGATACATCTTCATAAGGCAAAGAAACCACTGCGATTTAAAGGAGAGGTTAGATGGACTGAGAGAACAACAGGTTTTGGCTCTAAAGCGGGTATTAAACTCTTACAGGGAGACAGCAAATCTGTGGAATTTTTTAGAAAATTATGTCAGCGTTTTGAGGAACCTCTATGGAGAAGGGTGCCTAATTTTTTGCTGCCAACAATAGTTGCTATAGTAGTGATAGCGCTGGTTGGTATTTTAAGCGCTCCGAAGATAGAAAATATCGCCCATGCAAGGACTGTCAGCAAATACGCTACAGCAAAATTAAAATGTCCAATGTGCGGTCATACATCCTACAGCACCGAATATGATTTCCCGGATATTACGGAAGAAGAGAATGAAAAGCAAATAGTAATCTGCCCAAAATGCCATAAGCAAATTTCATATTATGATCTTAAAGTTGTCTGGCGAAAGAAATAGTGAAAAAATGAAAGCATTTGTTTCCTGGAGCGGAGGAAAAGATAGTTGCCTTTCCTGTTATGAGGCAACGCAAAGTAAAGATATAGAGGTTTCTTATTTGTTAAATATGATATCAGAAGATGGCAAACACTCTCGTTCGCACGGAATTAGCTCGGATTTATTGAGACTGCAGGCAAAAGCGATAGGAATTCCTATCATTCAGAGAAAAACCACCCGAAAAACTTACGAAAAAGAATTCAAAAAAGCTGTTTCATGTCTCAAAAAAGAAAATATCAAGACAGGTGTATTTGGAGATATTGATGTTCAGGCGCATAAAGATTGGATAGAAAGAGTTTGCAATGAATTAGGAATTAAAGCAGTATTTCCTTTATGGAAGAGAAAAAGAAAAAAAATTATGGAGGGATTTATAGAAACTGGTTTCAAGTCAATTATTGTTGCTACTAATTCTGAGTTTTTGGATGAGAATTGGTTGGGAAGAAGACTAGATAAGGAATTTTTGGAAGATATTGAGAACTTGGGCAATGTGGATATTTGTGGAGAAAATGGAGAATATCATACATTTGTCTATAGCGGGCCTATTTTTAGAAAACAGGTGAGGTTTGTAGAAGGCAAGAAAATATTGAGAGAAAAGAACTGGTTTTTAGAACTTATCTAATAATGAAAAATTTAAAATTATTGCTATGTTGCTTTATCGCAATTCTTATGTTCTCATATATCAGCTCTGCAATTCAAGCGGAAAGCAATTTGCCTCAACGAATAATTTCATTAAAACCGGCTTTGACCAGAGAGCTTTATCTTTTAGGGGTAGAAGACAGGCTAGTTGCAAATACTATATATTGCAGTCAGCCCCCTGAAGCGCAGAAGAAGGAAAAGGTTGCGACAGTAACAAAAGTAAATTTAGAAAAGGTTATGATTCTTAGACCGGACCTAGTACTAGCTAGCTCCTTGACTAATTCTGAGCAAGTAGAAAAATTAAAAAATCTAGGAATAAGGGTAACTACTTTTTCTACTGCAAGAAGTTTCTCCCAAATTTGCGATCAGTTCTTAGAACTAGGAAGAATTGTTGGCAAAGAAAAGGAGGCAGAGAGAATTCTCAGTCAATCCAGAAAAAAGATGAATTCTATTACTGGGAGAGGAAAAAATTTACCTAAGCCTAAAGTCTTTGTTCAAGTAGGAGCAAAACCTTTATTTGCGGTAACGAACGATTCTTTTGTTAATGACTTCATAAAGTTTGCCGGTGGGATAAATATTGCTTCTGGGGCAAAAACAGGACTTTACAGCCGTGAAAAGGTTCTTGAGCAAAATCCTGATGTGATCATTATTGTGACTATGGGAATTGTTGGGGAAGAGGAAAAGGAAATTTGGCGAAAATATAAGACTCTAAACGCAGCAAAAAATAACAGAATTTATATTGTTGATTCTTATAAAGTTTGCAGTCCTACACCGGTTAGTTTTGTTGAGGTATTGGAAGAAATAGTTGGATTGATTCACGTAAAGGATGAATAATGAATAGAAAATTAATTAGCTGGCTTGGCTGGATATTTCTTTTGAGCGGAGTTCTTAGTGTAGTGGGCGCTTTTTCATTAAGTGTTGGCTCAGCTGGTATACCTTTTAAAAAAATCATACCTTTAATTCTTGGAGGTAGGGGAACTACCGAATACAGCATCCTTTTTGACATACGTTTGCCTCGCATTATTCTGGGTCTTGCAGTAGGGAGCGCTCTGAGCATTGCAGGCGTAATTCTTCAGGGTATGTTTCGCAATCCTCTGGTAGAGCCATATACACTGGGTATTTCTGGCGGAGCAGCTCTGGGTGTGTGTTTAAATATCGTCCTAAGACTGAATAGAATAGGAGGAATCTTATCCATCCCAGCAAGCGGATTTCTGGGAGCAGTCGTTGTAATTCTTGCTGTTTACTCATTAAGCGCAAGAAAGGGCATATTAAAAATTCAGGGACTTCTTCTTACTGGAGTAATGATAAGCTTTATCTCCTCATCCCTAATTATGCTCATTATGGCTATTTCCCGCGCGGAGGATCTTCATGGAATTATTTTCTGGATAATGGGCTCTTTAGAAGAGCCGAATCTGGCTCTTATAAAGGTAGTGGTTTTAATATCTATCCTGGGTTTGTTTATATCTTACTTATTTGCTACAGAGCTTAATGCGCTTGCTTTAGGAGAAGAAGAGGCTCTGCATTTAGGTATCAATACAGAAAAGACAAAGAGATTGCTATTTATACTTGCCTCTTTACTCACAGGCTGCGCAGTTTCAGTTGCAGGGGTTATTGGCTTTGTAGGATTGGTTGTTCCTCATTTTATGCGTATGTTTGTTGGAGGAGATCACCGTATACTTCTTATTACGTCTGCTCTTAGCGGCGGGGCATTTCTTATACTTTGCGATACCCTTGCCAGAACAATTATTGCTCCTTTGGAACTTCCTGTTGGAGTAATTACAGGAATTATCGGTGGAGCAATTTTTGTCTATTTTCTTAGCAAGAAACAGGTTGTATTAGGGAGTAAACAGTAATGCTTGAAGTAAAAGATCTGGTCTGTGGATATGACTCAAAATTTATACTTAGCCAAATTAATTTCAGAATAAAAAGGGGAGGGTTTTGGGGTATAATTGGTCCTAACGGCTCAGGAAAAACAACTCTGCTTAAGGCAATGACTAAAATACTTAAGCTGCGGAAAGGTAAGGTTCTTTTTGAAGGAAAGGATATATTAAGATTTGGATTTAGGGAATTTGCTAAAAAAGTAGCTTTTGTATCTCAGAGCTCGGAAATGGGATATAATATGACCATAAAAGAATTCGTTCTTCTGGGAAGGATTCCTTATCGCAGGCAGTTTCAATTTTTGGAAAGCAAACACGATGAGGAGATTGCTGAGAGAGCAATGATTTTAACAGATACTATCAGGTTTAAGAACAGGCTTATAGGAGAGTTAAGCGGTGGAGAGAGACAGCTTGCAGTTGTTGCACGCGCGCTTGCTCAAGAGCCAAGACTACTTCTTTTAGATGAACCTACTGCTCATTTAGATATAACACATCAAATTAGGATTTTAGATCTTATAAGAAGGTTAAACAGGCAAAAAGGGCTTACTGTGATTGTGGTTTTACATGATCTCAATTTGGCCAGCGAATATTGCGATAGATTAATTCTTCTTAACAATGGACTTATTCACAAAGTTGGCGCACCACAGGAAGTATTGACATATCAGATTATTGAGGATGTTTACAACACGACAGTAGTAGTTGAAAAAAATCCGATTTCTTCCAAGCCGTACATACTGGTAGTTTCAGAAGAAGAAAAGGCTAATGTGTAATATCTACAACTTTCTGTTTTAGCATTGATTGGTCTGCACAAAATCCTATAAGATGTCCACTAATGGAATCTTCTATTGCGGTTGAGGAGATAGAGGATTTTTCGCTGTTTAACACTCGAAGAAAATCGGAAACTAAACGCGAGTCGCCGCCTCCGTGGCCGCCAAATGCACCAGTCATGTCTCCGCTCACATTCAGATCAACGATCTCCTCTGTATATTCATGGCCTGGTCTTGTATCTATGTGTCGGATAATGAAACGAGAGTCTTCCAAACATCCCTGTATCTCTCCTCTTGTTCCAATGAGGTGAATAGATCGCGATGGCTTGGAGCAGCCACCTATCATATTTAGCGTGGATGTGCACCCGTCTTCAAACTCAATAATGACTGATTGATGGTCTACAACATCATTGTCGCATTTCCACACACATCTTCCATATGGGTTATCTGTTTTGAGCGACTCAATCTTGTCTTCAATAGTAGGCTCCTTGATGTGCTCAAGAGAATCCCAAACATAGAAAGACCACCGTTTTGGATGGTCAATATAATGTTTTCGAGCCGAATAAAGGCAATCTTTTTCTATTGGGCAGTCTACCAGGCAGCGTGTCCCAGCTCCAGCAGGAGCATTCTCAGCCCGAAACTGATAGTTGCCGCCAAAACTGCTTACCTTTCTTGGAGATACACCGCTCTTCATCCATGCAATCAAATCAAGGTCGTGACAAGATTTGGCCATAAGCATTGAGGAATTACAGTAGCTCTTCTTGCTCCATTTTCCTCGCACAAATCCAACAGCCACGTGATGATAAGACACATGTTCTGTGGCTTGGATGTTGAAAATGTCTCCTATCTTGTCATCAACAACAGCCTGTCGAATCGCAGCGTAGAATGGGGCATATCGCAGGACATGACATATCGAGACCTTACGGTTGAGTCGCTGCGCAGTCTCGATTAACTTCCACATCTCATCTTTGTTAGTGGCAAACGGCTTTTCAAGCAGGATGTCATAGCCACTTTCAAGAAGAGGGATTGATGTAGGAACATGCTGGTGATCCATCGTGCCATTGATAACAAAATCCGCACACTTTGGAATTGTGGCGAGCTTTTCAGCACTGCGATAGCACTGATCATCTCGTAAACCATATCGTTCTGCTGTAGTCTGTCTGCGTAATTCAGAAGGGTCAGCAACCCCAACGATTTCAAGTTCTTTCGGATGGGTCAAGGCATAGTTAGCATAGCCGATTGCCCGATGTCCAGCACCAACTATTATGGCTTTTAGCTTTTTCATATTGTTCTCATTTCCTATTTTATTGTAACGAATGTCCAGAATATATATTGTAGGATATGCCTTGTCAATGTTTTTTCTAATCAGTATAATCATGTTCATGCAAGCAAAGACAATAATGATTCAGGGAACAGGTTCTTATGTCGGTAAAAGCATAATTACTTCTGCTCTTTGCAGAATATTTGTTAATGACGGTTATAAAGTAGCTCCGTTTAAGTCGCAGAATATGGCTTTAAATTCCTTCGTAACCAAAAATGGCGAGGAGATGGGAAGAGCTCAAGTTGTGCAGGCAGAAGCTTGCAAAGTAGAGCCTTCGGTAGATATGAATCCAGTCTTACTTAAGCCGTCATCGGATGTGGGATGTCAGGTCGTTGTCATGGGGAAACCTATCGGAAACATGGATAGTGTGGAATATCATAAACATAAGCCAAAGTTGATGAATATAGTAACAGCGTCCTTTAACAGGCTTGCGGAAGAGAATGATATAGTTGTGATAGAAGGAGCAGGTTCTCCGGCAGAGATCAATTTGCGGGAGAATGACATTGTAAATATGAGTATTGCTGAAAAAATAGATGCGCCTGTAATCCTTGTCGGAGATATAAATCTGGGCGGAGTTTTTGCCTGGTTTGTCGGTACTCTGGAGCTTATATCAGATAATGAAAAAAAACGTGTTAAAGGATTTTTAATAAACAAGTTTCGGGGAGACAGAAGTCTTTTGGAACCTGCAATAACATTTTTGGAGAAAAGGACGCAGAAACCTGTTCTTGGAGTGATCCCGTATTTTACTGATATAAAGATTCAGGAAGAAGATTCAGTAAGTATTGATCCTTATAAAAGCAATTCTCAGAGAGAAAATAAGGATAAGATAAAAATAAAAGTTATTTATCTGCCACACATTTCCAATTTTACGGACTTTGATATGCTGGACAAAGAACACGGTGTGGAGCTTGAATATATTAAGCAGTCTGACGGGCTCGAAGATGCAGATGTTATCATAATTCCCGGTAGTAAAAACACGATAGGTGATTTGGAAGTTTTAAGAAGAAACGGTTTTATATCAAAAGTAAAGGAGTGTAACGGCAGAGGAGTTTCTATAATTGGTATATGCGGCGGTTATCAAATGCTGGGTAAAGAGATTATTGATCCATATCATATTGAAACAACGAAAATAAGAGTACAGGGTATGGATTTATTGGATATAACAACGAGAATAGAGAAAGATAAGCAGACCTGTCAGATGATAGCACATGATAACCTTTTCTTCTCAGGCATAATACATGGTTATGAGATACATATGGGTAAGACAAGATTAGGCAATACGGCAAAACCAATTTTTGATATATTCAAAAGGTCCGGCACAAAAACCGACATAAAAGACGGTACGAAAAATCATGATGGGAAGGTATGGGGGACATATATTCACGGGATTTTTGACAATGATAATTTTAGGGCTGCATTTTTAAATAATATAAGAAAATCCAGGCAGTTACCGGAAAGAGGATTAAGCAATCTGTTTGATAAGGAACGGGAGTATGATAAATTGGCTTTATTAGTGAGAAAAAGTGTGGATATGAAGAAGATATATTCTATCTGTTTTTCTACACTTTCATCACGCTAACGATAAAGCTCACTTGCTTGGCGGGACATCGTCCCGACAAGTCAAGTGCAGCGATTTGTTATCTGCCATCTTTGTTATCAACCCGTTCTGAAACCCACACATCAGCATCGAAAACTCCCTCGGCGTCGGTGAGTATGTGCACAAAATAGAGATATTTGCCATCCGCAGTAATGCTAGGCTCACCTACTATGCCCTTCATGACCAGTTCAGGCTTAGTCCATGAATTCCTAATTCGCTTGGACCGATAGATGGCCATTCCTATGCCAGGATTACGATCCGATGAAAAGTACATGGTGTTGCCATCAGATGTAAAAGCCGGCTGCAATTCGTTCTTGTCCGAGTTGATGGGATCTCCACAGTTAACTGGGTTACCCCATGATGTACCATCCTGTCTCGACATCCATATGTCGTTTCTTCCCAAGCCACCCGGTCTGGATGAAGTAAAATATAGCGTGTCCCCACCCGGATGAATTGCATGTTCTCCATCAGGATATACAGAATTGACAGGATATCCGAGGTTGCGTGCTGAAGTAGGTACACCATTAACAATATCTGCAACGTAGATATCCAGAAAGTCATCTTTTGGAGGATCTTGCTGGCGTCCTGTATTCTCGCCTCTATTCGAATGAAAATACACTTTAGTGCCATCAGGGCTGAAGCTAAGCTCTCCGTCCAACGATAGGCTTGTTCCTTTGCCTAGGTTGTAGAATGTGGGTTTGCTGAAATCGGTTGGGCCACCAATGCGGGTTGCAACGTATGTTCCATTTGGTCTTGAAAGAAGTTCAGCGGGGGTCATGTTTTCAAGGAGATCTTTTGCATATAAGAAGAAAAGTTTCTTCCCGTCTGAAGAGATCTCGATGGCATCCTCCGGCCGAGGAGTATTGACCGGTGAGCCCAATCTTTTTGGCTGACCCCAGTCGGACACCATCGCCCCTGGTGTATGAGAATCTTTCCTGGGAAGCGAGGGTTCTCTGCTCTTCAAGCCCTGACCAAGAACGACAACACTTAATACCAAAAGGAGTAGATAAGTATAACGGTTGCTGAGAATCCTCTTTGCCGTCAATTTATCCTTTCTTATCATAGCAGATAACAATTAATACAAGGAATCAATATTTTCTCGATTCATCGTTATAAAACGTATCAAATCTTTATTAATTTAGCAAGATAACTTTATCTTTGCTATAAAAAAGATACATTCTATAATGGGGCTGTGCTTAAATTTTCTATCAAACTACAAAATTCTTGATATTATTTTTGACTATGGTGTAATTTGTCTTGATTTCAAGTGGTCTTATTATATGATAAGAAAAAGATAATTAGAAGGTATCATGTTAAAAAAAGGGCTCGTTCAGGTATATACCGGAGACGGTAAAGGCAAGACAACGGCAGCTGTTGGTCAGGCAGTGCGAGCCAGAGGCAGGGGACTTGGTGTTTGTGTAATACAGTTCCTGAAAAAGAATGATAGCTCAGGAGAGCAGGGTGTTCTGAGAAAGATGGGAATCGATATTAAGTGTTTTGGCGGGGATTATGCTTTTCGAAAGTTAACGCAAAAGGAAACAAAAAAAGCAAAAGAGTTTTTTAAGAAAATCATGGACGGAATTGTCAGTGAGATAGAACAAAAACACTATGATCTGGTGATACTTGATGAAATAAATCTCTTGATTAAAAAGAGTTTACTCAATAAAAAAGAAGTCACGGAACTCATTAAAAATAAACCTCAAAATACAGAGCTCATTTTAACAGGCAGAGGGGCAGATGAGGAGATTATTGAGCTTGCTGATTTAGTAACACAGTGTGTGAAGATTAAGCATCCGTATGATAAGAAAATCAAAGCGAGGATGGGAATTGAATTATGAATTCATTACTTGATCGCGTCAAAAAAGGCGAAATTTTAGTGTCTGATGGTGCTATGGGTACCATGCTTCAGAACAAAGGATTGAAGATAGGAGAGTGTCCTGAAGAATGGAATATAACTCATTCGGCAGAAGTCTATGCAATTACAGAAGATTACTTAAAAGCAGGAAGTGATATGGTAGTAACGAATACATTCGGCGGGTCCAGATTCAAACTTGCAAAATTTGGTTTAGAGGCAAAGGTTGCCGAATTCAATAAAGCAGGTGTTAGCTTGGCTAAGAAAGCTGCTGTACAATACGGAGGGACTGTTGCAGGCTCTGTTGGCCCGACTGGAGAATTTATGCAGCCGCTGGGTACTGTGACAGAAGATGCAATGTACGATGTGTTTAAGGAACAGATTCTTGCTCAAATACAAGGCGGAGCAGATGCAATATGCATAGAAACCATGACTTCTCTAGAAGAAATTTCTATTGCTATAAGGGCTGTAAAGGAAAATACAAGTGTTCCTGCTATTGGGACAATGACATTTGATAAGGGAATACAGGGATATAAAACAATGATGGGCGTGAGTATAAAAGAGGCTGCTCTTGGATTGGAAAAAGCAGGGGCGGATATTATAGGAACAAATTGCGGTAATGGAATCGGCCCTATGGTGGATATTGTCATGGAAATGAGGGAATATTCTTCCAAGCCAATCCTTGTTCAGGCTAACGCAGGAATACCGGAATTAATAAACGGCAAAACATGTTTTAGAGATACTCCTCGAGATATGTCAAAAAAAGTTTCTGCACTCATAGATGCCGGCGCAAATATCATAGGTGGATGCTGTGGCACAACGCCAGAGCATATAAAAGCTATTAGAAATGCAGTCTCAAATTTCAAAGCCAAATAAAAGAAGAGGAGTATGAATAAAGAAGATACAATTAAACTGAGAATTCAGGATGTGGTCTATCGCGGACGTGGCTTGGCACGGCTGGACGGTATGGTCTACTTTGTTGACGGTGTTCTGCCGGATGAACTGGTGCGGGTACGGATCAGGAAACAGAGGAAGAACTGTGTTGAGGCTGATCTGTTGGAGATACTGGAGGAATCGTCTTCGCGCGTCGTACCGTCCTGTGAATTAATCGAGAAATGCGAGGGATGCTGTTATCAGCATATGGAGCATGATACGGAGATAAAACTCAAGCAGAAACAGCTCGTAAATCTTCTTGAACGCATGGGTAAATGTTCCGAAGTGACCTGCAGGGAGCCGATACAGTGTCCTGTATCACTTGGATACCGAAACAAGATATCCATGCACATGAATGAGAGGGGAGATAACAGGGCTTTTGGATACTACATGAAGGACAACAAGACCGTTCTTGATGTTCCGAATTGCCCATTGGCAATGGATCCTCTTAACAAGCTTCTGACAGAAATTCGAGAGGATTTATCGTTCGTCCACGGCACATCGGTCAATCTCAGGTATACGGAGCATGATGGAGCCGTTTATTGGACAAATCGTATCGCTCCTTCCGTTTCAAGACTAGTTGAGAAAACATCACTTGGCAATATCAGCGTTCCAACAAGAAGCTTCTTTCAGACGAATCCACAAGTAACAGAGGCGCTTCTAAACAGTTTGTCCGAAATACTGAATAGTACTGAACCCAAGGCGGTAGTAGATATCTATTGTGGAGTGGGTCTTTTTGCGTTCATTGCGGCAAAGGCTGGAGTGCAAACAGTACTGGGCATAGATACAGACAAGCGCGCAATCGACGCAGCAATACGCAACGGACAAACTCTGGATCTTACTTCGGTGATGTTTTTACATGGTTACGCAGAAGACCTACTGGAAGAAGCGCTGGGCAAGGTTGATGCCAAGGGCACGGCGATAATACTCGATCCACCGCGTGCCGGATTGACAAAAAGAGTAATTGAGATTTTAGGTGTAAAGAAACCGTGTGATATTATTTATGTGTCATGTGCGGCAGACACTATGGCGCGTGACGTAAAGTTTCTAACAAGTTATGGCTATAAACTTGTAGACACGGGGCTTGTGGATATGTTTCCACGCACCGCATATTTCGAATCCATCACACACCTGAGTTTATAGGATTATGGACAAAAGGGATATAAAAAATTTTACCTTAGAGGAGATAAAAAAGGCGATTGTTGAAATCGGGGAACCTAGCTATCGGGCCGGACAGATATTTTTTTGGCTCTATAAAAGAGGAGTCTGTGATTTTCAGGAAATGAGCAACCTTTCGCAGGGCTTTAGGTCCGGACTGGAACAGAATTATTATATAAGCGCGTTAAGTCTTGCAGGAAAACTTAGTTCCGCTGACGGGACTGAAAAATTTCTATTTAATCTCGGTGACGGTAATTTTATAGAGACCGTACTTATATGCGCCCGAAACAGAAAAACAGTCTGTCTTTCTACCCAGGTCGGATGTAAATTCGGATGTGTCTTTTGCGCTAGCGGTCACGGAGGTTTTATAAGAGACCTTAGCCCTTCAGAGATAATCAATCAGATATTGTTTTTAAAGCACAAGCTCAAACACGAAATAACGAATTATGTCTTTATGGGTATGGGTGAGCCTCTGGATAACTGCGATAATGTTCTGAAGGCGATTATGGTAATGAATTCTAAGTTAGGCATGGATATCGGCGCCAGGAGAATAACTGTTTCAACCTGCGGCGTAACTCCGGGGATAAGGCGGCTAAGAGATTTGGGTCTGCAAATTAATTTATCTATATCTCTTCATGCGGTAACTGACAATCTCAGAGATACGCTTGTCCCTGCTAACAGAAGTTATTCCCTGAAAGAACTTATTGAGGCCGGCGAACATTTTACGAAAAAAACAGGCAGGATACTTACCTTGGAGTATGTTTTAATAAAAGGCAAGAATGATTCATTAGAAGACGCTTACGGACTTGAGGCCATAGCCGGAAGATTGAAAGCAAAGGTAAATTTAATACCCTGCAGCCCTGTGCCTGGTCTCGGATTCCAGCCACCCTCTAAAAACAGTATAGATGTATTTATGGATAAGCTTATACAGGGCGGGATAAAGGTAACCCGGCGCGAGTCCAAAGGCAAGGATATACAGGCGGCCTGCGGTCAGCTGGCTGGCAGGTTAAAGCAAAAGGCTGACTGAATGTGAAATATAAACTCATAATATTTGATATTGACGGGACAATAACCAAGCATATAAGTTCGTGGAGATATATCCACGAAAGGCTTGAATTATGGGATACACTTGCCTTTCAGTATCAGAAACAGTTTCTTGCCGGCAAGCTAAGTTATCGGAAATTCTGTGAACTTGATGCTGCGCACTGGAAAGGTCTGTCCGAAGAAAAAGTCAGGGAAATTTTCAAGGAACTCCCTTACGCCAAAAATGTCCCATCCTGCATAAAACAGCTTAAAAAGAGAGGTTTTAAGATAGTTGCTATTTCTACGGGGCTTCAGTATATGGCCGAAAGGGCAAAAAAAGAGTTAGGATTTGATTATGTTTTATCTAACCGGATTATTTCCCGAAAAGGCATTCTAACCGGCGGGGTTAAAATAAACATAAACCATGGGGGAAAAGGTAAAATTTCAAGACAGATAATGAAAAAATACTGTGTCAAATCACACGAGGTAATAAGTGTCGGTGACAGTGCTGGAGACATCCCCTTGGCTAAATCCAGCGGGTATTCTATAGCGTTTAATTCATCTGATATGGCGTTTTTAGATATAGTTGACTACAAATGCAAGACGAAAGATTTTGAAGAGGTCTTTGACCAGATATTGTCCATCTCTGGTATAAGTACGTAATTAGAAAAGATATTGCTGGACACATGCTTTGATGATATAGTCTTTTATTAAAAAAATGGAGGTTAATTATGGAGATTATCGGAGAAAGAATTAATACAAGCAGAAAGCACATTAACAAGGCTGTCAGCGAAAGGAATACGGAATATATTCAGGAGCAGGTCAGGATGCAGGATAAAGCAGGCGCTGATTATATAGATGTTAATGCGGGAACCAGTGTATCCGCAGAAGTAGGAGACCTGGAATGGCTTATGGACGTTGTGCAGGAAGTTACAGATAAACCATTATGTATTGATAGTGCCAATCCTAAGGCTATTGAAGCTGCTCTTAAAAGGAGCAAGAACGGAGTACCTGTTGTTAATTCCATAACAGGAGAAAAGAAAAGAATTGATAATATTTTGCCATTGGTTAAGAAATATAATACCAAGGTAGTGGCTCTTACTATGGACGATTCAGGTATGCCCGAGAATCTTGAGAAAAGAGTTGATGTAGCAAAGAAGCTGGCAGATAGATTAATGTCTGAAGGCATATCTCTGGACAGAGTTTATTTTGATACATTAATAAGGCCAATAAGCACAAATCCTGATCAGGTAGGCTATGTGCTTCAGGCAGTGAGCATTATAATGAAGGAATTAAAAGGAGCGCATACGATATGCGGTCTTAGTAATGTATCCTTTGGGCTGCCTAAAAGGAACCATATTAACAGGAGTTTTTTAAGTTTAATGATCAGTGCCGGGCTAGATACAGCAATTATTGATCCTACAGAACCAAATATGGTCTCAACAATTTATGCAACTCAGGCGTTAATCGGCAAGGATAATTTTTGTATGGAGTATATAACAGCGGACAGAGAGGGGAAGTATTAACGCATTAGATCATGGCGGTGTTATTTCTAAAAGATTGCAGGGTTACGAATTAAGACCTCAGCAGCTTCAAATGTCAGAAGCGATTAGCGAGGCTATTAAACTCAACAAACACCTGGTAGTAGAAGCAGGTACTGGGGTAGGGAAAAGCCTTGCGTATCTGATACCTTTTATAATACATGTTGCTGAGAATAATAAGAAAGTTGTAATTTCGACCTATACAAAGACGCTTCAAAACCAGTTGTGTTTAAAAGATCTGCCGTTTTTGAAAAGATCGCTGGGGATAAAATTTAATTACGCGTTATGTCTGGGTTCTGAGAATTATTTATGTTTGAGACGTCTGAACAGTAAATACGTATACGATTTACTTGATTCGGATAGCCAGTTCAATGAGATGGCGAAAATACTTGATTGGTCTTCTAAAACCAAATCAGGCATTAAATCGGATCTGGATTTTATTCCCAAAAGCGGAGTATGGAATAATGTATGCAGAGAACCGGATTTGTGTTTGGGGAAAAAGTGTTCCTTTAAGGATGATTGTTTCTATAAAAGAGCAAAGAACACGGAGAGAAAATCTCATATTTTAGTAACAAATCATTCTCTGTTTTTTACTAATCTTGCCTCAGGCGGTCAGGTTCTGCCAAATTTTCACGCTGTAGTATTTGATGAGGCTCAAACACTGGAAAAAGTAGCAACCAGTTACCTTGGCATAGAGCTAAGCAATACGAAAATTAAATATCTGTTTGATTCAATATATAATCCAAAAACAAACAGAGGGTTGTTAACTAAATTCAAGAATTTGAATAGACGAACAATAAATAGCATTAAGGAGTATTTGGCTGAATCAGAACAAGCATCTCGGATTTTTTTTCAGGAGATAAGCCAAATGTTCGGAGCAGAAAACGACTCAAAAAGGATAAGGACAAAAAGCATTGTTTTTAATTACATGGAAGAACCTTTAAAACATCTTGCAGTATCTTTATCTGAATTACTGGATTATGTAAAAGACGAGGAAGGGGAGGCTTTAATAAAATCGTATTCAAAGAGGTGTGTTGATATATCAAAAGCCATGTCGTTTATTTTAAATCAGACAAAGGGTGATTATGTTTATTGGATTGAAATATCAAAAAGAAAAAGAGGTGTAAAATATTCGCTTTTTGCTGCTCCAATAGAAATTACAGAAGAGTTAGACAAGCAATTATTCAGCAAAATAAAACCAATTATACTTACATCTGCTACATTATCCACAAATAATGATTTTGAGTTTATAAAGAAGCGGCTTGGGATAAAAGACTGCGATGAACTGCTACTGGGGTCACCTTTTAATTATGAAAAGAATGTTCTTTTATATCTTCCGAAGAAGATAGAAGACCCAAATCATAAATTTGAAGTATTTCAAAAGCAAGTTCTTGAACACATCAAGAAAATAATAGATATTATGAAAGGGAGAATATTTATATTATTTACCAGTTATAAAATGTTGAATGTTATATTTAATAATTTAGTTCCAATTTACAAAGATATAAATTTATTAAAGCAAGGAGATAAACCTCGTTACGAGTTACTTGCAAATTTCAAAGAAAACAATAATTCTGTTTTATTGGGAACCACTACTTTTTGGCAGGGCATAGATGTCCCGGGAAAATCTTTAGAATGTGTGATCATTACAAAATTGCCTTTTTCTGTTCCGGATGATCCTATAACAGAAGCAAAAATGGAACTTATAGAATCAAGAAATGAGAACCCTTTTATAGAGTATCAGGTACCGCAGGCAATAATGATGTTTAAGCAGGGATGTGGAAGACTAATAAGGAGTAAATCGGATAGAGGTATAGTGGGAATTCTGGATCCGAGGATAAAAACAAGATATTATGGAAGATCATTTATAAATGCTCTTCCGAAATGCAGACATACTTTTGATATTAATGAGGTGGAAGGGTTTTTAAAAACATGAAAAAGAATATAGAGCTTATTATGTTTGATTTGGATGGCACGCTGGTTGATTCAATGAAAGATATAGCCAATGCCGGCAACTTTACTTTAGAGAATTTTGGACTTAAGACAAAAAGCGTTCAGGAGATAACTTCTTATGTGGGAGAAGGCAGGGAGCATTTGGTAAAGAAGCTACTGGGAGATAAACAGGATTTTCTAAAGGAAGCTGTTTCCGCGTTTGGGAAATACTACAAAAAACATTCTATGGATAACTCCATTCTATATCCGAATGTAAAAGGGATCCTTGAATATTTTAAAGATAAGAAAAAAGCAGTTGTAAGTAATAAAAACCGTGAAGAAGTTGTATCTAATTTAAAGTCTTTGGCAATATATGAGTATTTTGAGAATATCATAGGAGGGGATGAAGTTGAGCATAAAAAACCTTCTGCATTTTTCTTAAATAAAACAATGCAGAAACTTCATGTAAATAAGGAAAAATCTATAATGGTCGGTGATATGGATATAGATATATCAGCTGGTAAAAATGCAGGTATACTCACCTGCGCTGTTACTTATGGAGTAAGCAAAAAAGAGGATATAATTAGAGCAGAACCGGATTTTATTATAGATGATATAATCAAACTAAAGGAGATAATATG
>Ga0207996_1000261_pt1 | contig 49401 bp, 52 predicted proteins | sample AntAceMetag02UKG_FD_184773 | JGI IMG/M metagenome (GOLD analysis project Ga0207996, IMG submission 184773) | Saline lake microbial communities from Ace Lake, Antarctica - Antarctic Ace Lake Metagenome 02UKG (SPAdes) (version 2) | ecosystem: Environmental > Aquatic > Non-marine Saline and...
AATTTCATCCTTAATTTTCATGGCATTATCCATAGCCGTTCCTTTGCTGTTGTCAATGATTATCTCAGCGTCAGGATTTTCTTCATATTCAACATCTACCCCGATTACATCTCCGAGGTCATCAAAGATATTACCCTTTTCTTTACGTTCCAGAGCTCTGCGATACATTTGAGCCACAACATGCCCTTTTTTGCGTTTAGACTCTCTGTCAATACATACTAACAAAGGACAGATGACCATAACTTCAACAAAATTGCTGATCCTCTTTCTTGCATTTTCTCTATACGATTTTTTATGTGCAGTGGCGTCTATTATAATATTTTTGCCGTGTTGTACACCTTTTACGGCAAAATCAACCAGTTTTTCATAAACAAAATCACGCTCCCTGCTCGTATATTCCGGTTTTTCAACATACATCTTCCGGATGGAATCCAGTTCCACCCATTCACATTTTATCCCATCTCCGGTCAACATCTCAAACACAATTTGTGAAAGCTTGCTTTTCCCAGACCCGGGAAGACCTGTAAACCATGCAACCCATCCATTATTCAAGGTACTGGTTGATTTCATTTATATCTATCCTGTCTTCTGCAAGAATGTTTTTTATAAAATTAAAAAGCTTGATTCTTATGTCCTCCGGGTGGTTTGGGTACCATTCAGGAGAAGCAATAACCAGACCGCGAAAAGCATAAAACGGCTGAATAACATCAAAAATTTCCGCATCTTTTGTTCTATCAAGATAGGTTTTTATAAACGTGTCATGCAATTGCTTAAACGGGCCATCAAGCTTGCCGTATTTTAAAATTGAAAAAAGAATATAATTAATGCTCAACGTAGCTACATCATCGGCAGCTTCTCCATATTCTCCACGGCTTCTGTCAAAGGTCGAAAAATCCGTCCCTTTCCGGAATTTAATGTTCCATGGATGAAAATCACCATGTTCGCGGCATAAACGATGTGTATAATTCTTTAGTTTCCAGCGCCAATCAACACATTTTTTTTCAATTTCACCAAAAAGGTTGTTTGGACAAAATTCATAATTATCAGGATACCCGTCGACAATTCCCATTATACACTCGCCATGGCCTATAAGATCTCTTACTTTTCTTATGTAAAGATCGGGTTGATCTTTTTTTTCTTTGTGAATTTCCGCTAAATATTCACCCAGAGCCTTTGCCCTCTCAATATCAGTGTTTGTAGCCGGCTCATTGCTTACACGATCTAAATCCAGAAAATAATCATCTCCCTCAACTTTTTCTGTCAATAAAAAGTAAGCCTTTGCATTACGAACAGAACACGCATCCCCCTCTTGAGTGAAATAACCAATGTCAAGTGGAAGCGCATGTTTTGGAAGCCTTTGGCCGGTTTCATACTGAAACATTAAAACATGAGCTCTATCCCATAAATACTGGTGGCCGTATTTATCATTTCGCATTGTGGAAAAGACTGCTGACCGTTTTTTTCCTTCTATCTGGAATGTAATTAAAAAAGTTTCGCCATATCCCAGTTTTTTAATTGTGTCATCAAATCCACCTAATTTATCACTGCCGATCAGTTCAACTGTTTTGCCGAAACGTTCTTCAAGGTATTTTTTCAGTGCTTGAACTTTTATGGGTATTGTCTCCATTGTCTCTTCAGTCTCCTTTGTTTTTAATGGCCTCAGGCTTAAATGTTAACAATAATCACGACTCACCATTCATGCAAGCCCGTCATTGTAATTTCCCTATACAGGCAGCCTGACAATAAATCTGGTTCCCTGTTTTTCATAATTCTCAACAGCTATGGTGCCTCCATGCTTCTGGATAATTTCATGGCAAATATATAGTCCAAGGCCCGTGCCCCGGCCCACCTCTTTTGTGGTAAAAAACGGCTTAAAGATATCTTGTCTTTGAGATTGCGAAATGCCTGCTCCATTATCCTCGCACTCAAAAACAACATGACCGGTATCTTTATTAAAATGGGTTGAAAGCGATATTAATCCTTTTTTTCCTTCAACAGCCTGCAGTCCGTTTTTAATAATATTTAACGCCACCTGGCCTAAATTAGCAAAATTTCCCTGTATATCAGGTAAATTCCGGTCATAATTTTCAATTATTTCTATACCGCGCCCCTTATACTGATTATACAGTATTCTTAAGGCATCCTGAATAACCAGATTCAGATTAACTGCCTCTGAATAAGTTTGAGTCTGTCTGGAAAGTCCCAGAAGGCTTGCAACTATAGACCTTGCCCTGTGAAGTTCTTTGTCTGCGAACTTAAGATCATCTATTATCTCCTTTTCAAGGGGTATCTGTCTGCCCAGTTGAGATAAATCTTCTATCGTAGATTGTATAAGGCTTGTAACGCTTGCAAGAGGATTATTAAGCTCATGGGCGGTTCCTGCCACGAGTTGTCCTATTGCGGCAAGGCTTTCGGAACGTATTAACTGCTCCTGAGTCCGCTCTTTTTCAGATAGAGCCGCTTGAAGAGCCAGAGTTCTTTGCTCAACCTTTTTTTCAAGATTTTTATTAAGATCATCAATTACTTTGTAGGAATCGGCATTTTCAACAGCCAGCGCAGACTGGCTGGCAAGAGTTTCAAGAAGATCCATATCTTCCGGTGTAAAAAGATCTCCGGAAAGTTTTTCGCCGAGAACAATAAAACCGTTTAATTTTTTTTCAAAAATCATTGGAAGAACTGTCTCTGCGCAGAGCATGTTCATGTCTGAAATTATGCCTGAAATATTATCTTCATCTGACAGCTTTATAAGCTTTTTCTTGATTAAAGGTTGTCTGTGTTTTTTAAGATACCGGGTCATAAAATCGTTATTAGATATTGATACAGAACATGCCTGTTTGGAGTATTTCCCCTGAGCCTCAAAACATCTGAAGCCTGAATCCGGCGAATCACATAAAAACAGGGCGCAGTAGTCAACCTTCATTACATTTACAACCGTATCCATAAGGTGTTTTGCTATTTCATCAAGGTTAAGAACAGAAGCTATCATATGGCTTACGTTTTTGATTATTTTCTGATAGTTATATTTCCCTTTTGAAAAAAGGTTATCGATCACGCTCTGTATTTTTGCTTTCAGCGGTCCGATTGCAAAAGCAATCAACAAAAAGAACAGCATGTGAACAAATATTGAATCGGAAAAATCAAAGTTTGTAAAAAGTCTGTTAGTGAAAGTAATAACAAGCGCATATAAACAGGTAATAAGGGCTGTTATAAGCGAATATATAAGGCTCTTTTTAATCAAAATTCCCATGTCGAGCAGATCATGCTTAAAAAGACCGATTGCAAAAATAAAAAGAGGAATAAAACTGAAATTACCAGGCGGATATATTGGATATCCCATAATTGGAAGTACGTTAAGACCGTTCATGAGGCCCATAAGCCCGAACCCTGCGAAAACATATTTCAGACGGTTTTTTTGGGCGCTGCTTTTTTCATTTTGAATTGCCTGAAAAATAAGTCTAAGAACAATGATAGTTACGCAAAGGCCTCCGATTCCGAAAAGAGGATAAAGAACTCCGGCCTTTGCAAAAAGACCAAATGTATGTTTTTGCATGGACTCGATATAAAGCGGCGTGGGAATAAACCACATTAGTATAAACGCAAAACCATATGCAGCTCTAATAAGCCATTTTTTACCGGAAATATTAAGATATGAGTGAAAAAAATGGATATATACCGGAAAAAGATAAATTACAAAAAAATGGTCTATACGACTGATTGTCAGCGCCATTTCGCTGGATTTCAGGTTAAATGCAAACAATATATCTATATAGAGAAAAGAACCGAGCATGCAGGTAATAAAAAAGAGGATATTTACTTTTGTTCTGTGACCCCTTATGACCGCTAAAACAGCGAGCCCTAAGAAGCAGCATAATGTAAGAAAGGGTGGGATACTAATAAATATATTCATTTGCAGTTTCGCCTGCCTGATAATCTGTTTGCCGCCATGTCAAGCATTTCATGTGCATGGGCAAGGGTTGCTCTTGTGATTTTTACCCCCCCTAACATTCTGGCTATTTCTTTGACTCTATCTTTATTGTCAAGGGGTTTTATGATTGTTACAGTTCTTCCGCGATATACTTGTTTCGAAATTCTGAAATGATGATCTCCGAATTTTGCTATCTGCGGCAAATGAGTTATACATATTATCTGATGATAACATGAAAGCAAAGACAGTTTTTCACCTACAACATCGGCAACCCTTCCACCTATTCCAGCATCAACCTCGTCAAAAACTACGGTTTCGACTGCTTCGTTTTCGGCTAAAATAGCTTTTAATGCAAGCACCACTCTTGAAAGTTCACCTCCGGACACAATAGTTGAAAGCGGCTTCAGATCTTCGCCTATATTCGGCGCTATCATAAAGGTGGCCCTGTCAGCTCCGGTTTCGCTGACAGGCTTTTTATCAATAGTAAGATATGAATTAATGTTTTTTTCTGATGATATTGATTCAAGTGATATTTTAAATTTTGTCTGGGACATCTCAAGAAATGACAGTTCTTTTTCCACCCTTTTTGCCAGTATTTCAGCTGTTTTTTTTCTTTTTTCCGAAAGATTCCTGGCGTATCCTGCTAATTTTTCATGCAGCTTTTCCAGCTTTGCTCTAATTTCAGCTTTTTTTTCAGTTAAATTCGCTATATTTGAAAGTTCAAGATTTATTGATTCAAGATGTGCGAATATGGCCTCAAAAGATCCCCCGTATTTTCGTTTCAGTTTATGAAGAACATCAAGACGATCTTCGACATCTTCAAGAAGCCTTTCATCTATTTCTATTTTATTCCGGTAGTCTCTGAGCTTTTCGGCAATATCCTCTAAGTTAAATATTGATCTGCCAAGATCTTCGGTCTGCGGTGTAAGTGCGGGATCAAGCATGGCTGCTTTTTCGAGTTTTTTTCTTACCTCAACAATACGATCTATTATCGCTCCTTGAGAGCTGTAAAGTTCTTCAACACCTTCATGTACTGTTTTATAAAGTATTTCTCCATTTTTAAGCAGAATTTTTTTCTGTTCAAGGTTCTTGTCTTCACCTGGATTAATTGAAGCATTGCTTATCTCGTTTTTCTGGAATTCAAGAAAATTTATGCGTTCTTCCTGCTTGTCTTCAGTATCCTTTAGTTCCTGCAGCATGCTTATTAAAGGGATTATTTCATGATAATATCTGTAAACCAGGTTCCGCTGCTTCATCAAACTGCCGAACCGGTCAAGTATTAAAAGGTGCTGATCTTCTTTTAAAAGACCCTGATGAGCGTGCTGGCCCGATATACTGGCAAGGTTTTCTGTTATTGAATTCAGCATCTGCACGGTTGCAAGACGGCCGTTTATATAGATGCTGTGTCTGTCTTTGCGGGAAATAATTCTTTTTATCACCAGTTCTTCAGATTTATCAAAACCTTCTGCTTCCATAATTCTGGCAACTATGCTTTCTGGTGCAATCTGGAATAATGCCTCAAGCTCTGCTGTTTCAGCTCCCGTGCGGATTAATTTTGAGCTTGCCTTACTGCCAAGCAGCAGATTTACGGCATTTATTATTATTGACTTGCCTGCGCCTGTTTCACCGCTTAATATGGTAAGTCCATCTGAAAATTTTATATGCAGATTATCAATTATGGTAAAGTTTTTAATAAAAAGTTCTCTAAGCATATTTGGGCAGACTCTTTTGACAGGATTTACATGATTTGGGATAAGAGACCTTTGCAAAACATCCCCTTTTGCCCAATTACTGCGTCAGACTCAAATTTTAAGCCTCGAAATACTCAATGTATTCCTGCGTTTAAACCTGATTTAAAATTTGGTCGCCTTCTTTGAACTTGAGCAAAATTGAACATTTTTCAAAGGTCTCAATAAGCGCCCAAGCATAGCAGACTGTTCTGGTTTCATCAAGGATGGCAGCCGGCCTTTTACCTAAATTGAGCTATTTTTTACTCGATCTGCAGCGATCTCTTGCGCATCAAGGATTCGTGAAAATCCTCGACATATCCACTGGTATGCCTGTGGTTTTCGCAAACCCTTATGCATCAAAATTTCGGCACATATCTTCGCAATAAATCGCTTAACTTAGGTTTTACTTTCCGGAAAAAATTACCAGATCGAGTCCTGGTATATCTATAAAATCTTTTTTGTTTCGAGTTAACAGCTTAAGTCCGTTTTGTATTGCCTGGCTTGCTATCCATAAATCCTGAACGCGATATTTATGGTCTATACCATTTCGACGCAGGCTGGCTGCAAGCCTGCCAAAGATTTCACCTGTCATTTCATCAATAATAATAAAAGGTTTTTTTCGGATACGATTAATGGCTGCCATGCGTTTTTGTCGTATCCGCTCATTATCCGCAATTTCCGCACCAAAAGACAATTCAGCTAAAATAACCGGTGAAATATAAACAGGCTCATTTTTTGTAAACAAGGCTACGTCAGATGGTGAAATATATCCTCTTTCCACATCTATCCATATACAAGTATCAATTAAGAATCCCATGGATCCCGCATCTCCTCTGACAGCGTTCCGTTTATCCGGCTTTCTTTTCCCCACTCCTTAGCTGCGTCAGGGGGCAATGTCTGATAAAGATCGGCCATAGCCTCAAGCGCTGTAAGATGATGTGAACCAGGAATTAAACGTGCAATCTGCTGCTTATTTCTGATGATAATTATTTCTTCGCCACTAAATTCAAGCCTGTCTAAAGTTTTTTTTATATTTTTTGCAAATTCCGTTGCAGTCATGGTTCCCATAAAGCGCCTCCTAAAATCAGATTATCATATCTAATCAGATTATTTGCTTGCCGTCAACTATTAAAATTTGCGATTTAAGTACGAGCCTATAGCCTCTCGGCCCTCACTATTTTTTGAACTTGATTTGCAGATTTCGTATATGATAATATATAAATAATTAGGCTGGTTATCTTGGATACCAATATCATTATCTCTGGCCTTTATTCAAAAAAGAGGGGCTTTGTATCAGTTGCTAAAAGATCGATATCAGGAGATTTGCCCGGAGGGCTTGGCGCTTCTGTAGGAGATCCGTATGCCTTGGTGTTGTGGGGAGGGGGGAGAGAAACTCCTCCTTACCTGTGGTTTGCGCTTCGCACGCCTTCATATAACAATCGGCAGTTAAGCAAATTGAAGTTTGAGCTTTTTACCAAGGGCTACGGCAACGCTCTCCAGAGTTAGAAGCGTTATTGAAGAATTCTTAGGATCCAGCAGTCTATATACTGAAGAACGGCTTGTTTTCATCATTTTAGCCAAAGCTGTTTTTGAAATATGACGTAATTCCATCTCCTGCCTGATCTGGTAAGCAAGTACGCGTTTGAGAGCTGTTGCTTCAGTTTTAGCCATCAAACCTTCCTCCTGAAGGAAATCATCGAAACTACTTCCGATATGTTTATTTTTCATTTTTAATGCTACTGATACTCTTTTAAACGTGAAAGAGCTGTTTTTAGTTCATTTACTTTTGACTTAACAATAATTCCGAAAGTATCTTCTGTTGCAAAGTTCTTTTGTGATACAATTTCTGTTTTAAGTACACCAGCGGCAAGAGCAAGGATTTCATCCTTTTCAACTACGCTTTTCCTTACAATGGTCAAACTTTCCAGGTATGTTCCGGCCTTTTCAAGGACTTCACGCTTGGCCTTGGCGATAGCCCCAATTCGCGCGTCATCTGGTGACTGGCTTCCTCCAAATGATTGTTTGACCGTATGGATATAGGTTTTTATCTCAGCATTGGAAATGCAAGGAATAAGGATAAATACAAGTAACAACAAGGGGGCTTTTTTAAACATATAATATTCCCTTTCAGACTATTCAATTTGAGTAATAGCAGTGGTGCATAATATCTTGCCTTAATCGTGTCCCCCTAAAACCTGCTATTTCTAATCATGCGGAGTCACGCAGGGTGTTGTGTAGGATTCCAATCAAGTATTCTTGGTACTGCCAGGAAATGATGACTTGTTTTTTTTGGTTGTGCGAATTAAAAATCGTAAAGCTTCATTTACTGATTCAGAGTCTGGAAACATCTTTGCCACATCTTTTTCTAAACGTACTGTAGTTCCAAAAAAGCTCTTCCGTTCAGGGCCAACCTTCCTCACTTTTAAGCTCATTAAGTCATATTCTGGCCTAAGCTCATCTTCCGTTTTTACATTATCCTTCTTCATAAACTTTTTGTTCCCTCCGAGTAGCTTCTCTTGCACTGATTAAACGAACTTTATTTTTTCTTTCTGCATATGCAACAATCAGCAAACGGTTTTTCAGTGAATGTCCAATGATAATATATCTATGTTCATTATAGGAATGATCCGGATCATAGAAATCGACATAGAGTTGATCATCAAATGCAGTTTTTGCTTCATCAAAGGAGACTCCATGTTTCAAGAGATTGGATGCCGCTTTGTTTTTATCCCATTCCAATTTAACAGACATAATTTTAAACGTTCTTAATTTGTAATTTATTATTCAGCCGAACTTTGATTTAGCGGGCCTAAAAGCCCGATTTGTTTTAGTGCATTATTGCCTGCGAAAAGGGATTATAAGGCGATTTTGTATTATAAAACCCTTGGCAGTGGGTTTTATCGTGCAATATTCAAGGAACACAGGCTTGTTATTAGCACTTTATTGCACAATATTCGGTATTTGTAAAGTTTCCTGCATTATTTAACCACACACCTTTCTTGCAGAAAATCCTTTACACGAAAAACAGTGTTGATATATACAGTTGATAAATGTTCACGGTTTACAGTTATCGGTTCACGGTTGAAATCAATATTCAAAATGCTTCAATCGTTGCATAGTTCATTGAAAAAACTGTGAACTGTTACTGATTATAGTATAGATCTTGGTAGCTTTGTGATTAAGTTGTTATTTATTATCTAAATCAGAGGAAAAACAATGCACAAATTATTAACTGATAAACCAGGCATGGAAATGTTACTTCTTGGTAATGAAGCAATTGCACGTGGCGCAATCGAGGCGGGTGTTGCTGTAGCCACTACATATCCCGGCACACCTTCTTCAGAAATATCACTTAATTTATTTCAGGTATCAAGGGAAACGGATATCTATTTTGAATACAGCACAAATGAAAAAATCGCCCTTGAGGTTGCAGCTGCTGTTGCAAATTCCGGAGTTCGCAGTATGTGCATAATGAAACATGTTGGAATGAATGTGGCCTCAGATGCCATGATGACTCTTGCCTACGTTGGAGTAAAGGCAGGCCTGGTTATTTTGACAGCAGATGACCCTTTTATGTTTTCCAGCCAGAATGAACAGGATAACCGTTATTATGCCGCTCTTTCAGGTTTGCCCCTTATCGAACCATCTTCGGTTGAAGATGCAAGAGAAATGGTTGCCTATGCATTTGATCTTTCTGAAAAACTTCAAGAACCGGTTATTTTCAGGACAACAACAAGACTTAACCACGCAACAGAAGCCGTGGTTCTGGGCAAAATCAAAAAAAGAAAAACAAGAGGCGATTTTAAAAAAGACCCTTTTAATTATGTTACTGTGCCTGCTGTTTCGAGAAAACTGCATGCCAAACTGCTTGATAATATTGATTCCGCTGAAAAGATTTCTGAAACCAGCGAATATAATTTTATAACCGGCAAAGGTGATTTGGGAATCGTATGCAACGGAGTAAGCTATAGCTATGTGTATGATGCAGTAAAAGACCTGAATATTGAAGAAAGCGTTAAAATACTTCGCATCGGGTTTTCACATCCAATGCCCGGCGCGTTGATAAAAGATTTCCTGAAAAAATGCAAGAAGGTTCTGATTGTAGAAGAAGGAGAGCCTTATATGGAAGAAAGCGTAAAAGCATTTGCCCAGGAAGAGGGATTAACGATCTCTATCAGAGGGAAGGAAAAAGATCTTTTTTCACGTCTGTACGAGTTTAATCCCAGCCTTGTGAGACAATGCATAGCAAAATGTTTTGATATTCCCTGTAAAATGCCGGAAATCGTTGATCTGTCTGATATTCCGGAACTTCCTCAGCGTCCGCCAAACCTTTGCGCAGGCTGCTCCCACAGAGCCACCTATTATGCAGTTAAAAAAGCAGCAGAAGGCATGGAGACCATCTACCCGACAGATATCGGGTGTTATACTCTTGGGTTGCTTCCACCTCTTTCCATGGCTGATTTTCTTATCTGTATGGGATCATCTGTGGGAACCTCATGCGGTTTCTCAAAAGTTACAGACAAGAAAGTAGTTGGCTTTATTGGAGATTCAACCTTTTTTCATTCAGGCATACCCGGACTCGTAAACGCCGTTTTCAACAATCATAATTTCACCCTGGTAATTCTCGATAACGGAACTACTGCCATGACAGGGCATCAGCCTAATCCCGGCGTTGATATGAAAAAATTAAATCTTGACGGGTTTGGTCATGTTTCCATTGAAGATGTTGTAAGAGGAATCGGAGTTTCCCACGTTACAGTAATCAGGCCGTATAATATTAAAAAAAGTATCGAAGCCATAAAAAAAGCTCTTAATCATAAAGGGCTGTCTGTTGTTATATCAAAACAGATGTGTACCCTTTACGCCAAGAGCCTGAAAATGATCAAGGCGCGGCCTTTTTATGTAAGTGATAAATGTAAAAATCACAGAAACTGCGTTAATGAGCTCGCATGCCCGGCCTTCTATGTTGAAAACGAAAAGGTTAAAATCGACACTGATATGTGTGTGGGCTGTGCGGTCTGCGCCCAGATATGTCCGGAAAACGCTATTTTACCGTTAAAAAAATAAGATCATGAAAAAAATTATCATTGGTGTTATGGGCGGCGGTAGCGCTTCAGATAAAAACATGGAAAATGCCCGTCAACTTGGGAGGCTCATTGCCGAATCCGGCTGGGTCTTGTTAAACGGGGGCAGAAATGCAGGCATAATGGAGGCTTCTGCAAGAGGTGCAAAAGAAGCTGAAGGACTAACCATAGGTATTCTTCCCGATAAAAACGGCAGTAGAGCTTCTAACTATATTGACATCCAAATCAGAACCGGTGCCAATGACGCACGAAATTATTATAATGTCCTGTCCAGCGATGTTATTGTCGCATGCAATGGACGAGCAGGAACAATATCGGAAATTTCGCTGGCGCTTAAAAATAAAAAAAATGTTATTCTAATGGATTTTGATTTAGGATCGGTTTTTTTTGAATATGAACTTGAAGGCATACTGCACAAGGTTAAATCACCCGATGAAGCAGTCAGGAAAATCAAAAAAATACTGAATCAATGAATAGCCGCAGGAATATAAATGATAGTAGCCAAACTCGTTATTTATGAAATGCTTCTCAGTTTATAGGTTGTGTTGCAAAGGTCTCACCATGTTATTGCCAAGGGTATATTGACAGAAATACAATCTTTCAGGATTATTAGGATGTCCCTTAGTCTCACGCAAAAACGAAGGTACAACTTGAGAGAAAAAATCTTGGCTTTCAAATACAGATTAATAAACTTCAAAATAAGATACTGAAGAATCAATATAAGATTATCGAACTCGAAGAACCTCGGCTGTTCACCAAATTATACACTATTTTTGATTATTTTCCTGCCGCGTAGCGGTTTTGTTCAATAATCCATTTAAGAGGGACGGGTAATACAGGGCGAGTTTGGAGGGTTCATCTTGCATCAATTTGGAAGTTGAAATAACTGGGCGCTCTGTAACCGCCGCCCCTCAATTTTACGTTCTGCGGAAAAAAAGCGGGAATATTGTCATGGGAAAAAAAATAACTATTATATTTATCATACCCATCATTTTTTTTACAATATTTCGTGGTGTTACTTTGTCACATCCACATGTTTTTATTGTTCAAAAGATAAAAATAGTTTTTGACGATCAAGGGCTTGCAGGCTTCAACATTCACTGGACATTTGATGATATGTTTACCAGCATGATAGCTGGAGATTATAATAAAAACCAAAATGAAGTTTTAGAAAAAAGTGAAGTGGCGCTAATAAAAAAAGAGGCTTTTTCATATTTATTCAACTACAATTACTTTACTTTTGTGAAAATTGACGGGAAACCTTTTGATGTTAAATTTATTCAAAATTTTTCAGCTGAGTTGCATAATAAAAAATTAGTTTACAAGTTTTTTATCCCTTGTCATGTTACGGTCACAAGTAACTTTAAAAATGTTCGTGTTGCTTCATATGATCCATCTTATTACAGTGCTATTTTCTTTGCGAAGAACGGCTCAGTATCATTAGATAATTCTGGATCCTTTGAGGTTAGAACGGTTATTAAAGAAGATAAGTCAACATCAATATACTATGGACAGGTCAATCCATGGGCACTATTTCTGGATTTTCGTACAAAACAATGAAACAATCTGCAATCTTTTTAATTCTATTGTTAACTTTCTCGATTGCCCCTTTGGCAAATGGACAGAATCCTTTTACAACAAAACCGGAAAATCAGCATGCTGCACCCATACCTGTTGTAAGCAATAAAATTTTCGCAAAAATAATAATATGGCAACATAAATTAAAAGCAAAAATGTCTTCACTTGTCAGGCAGGCTGAATCAACAGGAAGCATAAAACCATTATTGTTGCTTATTATGGCCGCATTGGCATACGGAGTAATCCACGCTGCCGGCCCAGGGCATGGAAAGGCCATTGCCTTATCTTACGTATTATCACAACGTCCTTCATATATGCAGGGTATGCTGTTCGGTAGTTGCATGGCTCTATTTCACGGCGTTTCAGGTATTATTTTCGTACTTTTTATACGTCTTATTCTAAAAACAAACATTATAAAAAACCTTGAAACTGTCACAAACATTACCCAGATCATCAGTTACAGCATCATCGCCTGTTTGGGCCTTGGAATTTTTATACACAGCATTTACAAATTGATAAAAGAACACAATCAAAAACAGCACACATGTGAAATGTTTAAATCCGAGAAATACCCTAATCCTGTTCTGTTAGCGTTTATTGTTGGCGGCACCCCTTGCCCCGGAGTTGTAATGGTTATGCTGTTTGCTTTATCAATGAATCTAATTACCCTTGGTATAATATTAGGGATAACCATTTCAATAGGAATGGCACTTACAGTATCAATTGTTGTATTAATCGCCATATCAGGAAAAATCGCTTCCCTTACCGCTATTTCAAAAAACAGTAAACGGGCAGTTATTATTGAACATGGCATTGAAATATTTGCTAGTCTATTGTTAATGACGCTCGGAATATTATTTTTAGGAGCTAATTTATAATTTTTTTTAATCCTATAAAAGCGAATCAAATTAAGGTTGACGCGCTGCCTCTGCGAATGAAATCCCAAATTAGTTGTCAGGGACCAAGTTTAAACAGAGCCAAACTTATCCTCAGTTCCCCTGAAATCCTGATCCCTGACGCCTGACCGCTGATTTAGAACTCTATTGCCAGTTTGGCGAAGACTTCGTCCATGCTATCCTCAACAGTAGTACTAGCCTCATTTTCGTAATTACTTCCACGATATTCAAGCATAAGAGTGGTTACAAAACTATCTTTCTCAAAAAGCTTATAGTTTGCGCCTATTGAATACCTGTTTTCTAAATGCTGATCCTGATCACCGCTTTTATCATCATCAAAAACCTCATATCTGGCAGCTATCTCCAGAGGATCAATGATCTGGCAGGCAACTGCGCCAAACCATGCTGATTCCTTGTATTCTTTATTATCTGTTGCATTTTTTTCTCTTTGAATAGCGGCAATATATTCGACGTCAAAAGTAAATATGCCGATCTGGCATTCTATTGCGCCGCCACCAGTCTCATTGCGATTGTTCTGACCCGGTTCCGAATCATAATAGGCGCTTAAGTTAAGCCCCTCTATGGGAGCTATGGATACATTGAAAATATAAGATTCAAGATCATCTGTTGGGTCAGGATTTGGATCAGGGTCTCTTGCCCAGCCATAAGCGGCTTCTGACAGCTTATCTGCCAGAACTTCGTCTTTGTAAACTGTAGCAGATATATCAAGCCCCAATAAACCGGGTGCAAAACCTGCTGTTAGTCCTGACCTGGCGATTTCATAACAGTCCTGAGTAACAGGATCGCTGATTAGATGGGTGTTGAACACGCCAAAAGGCTGACCCCTGTGCCCACCCACAAAGTAGAGAGGAAATTCATCTTTTTGTATGGTAATTGTGGCCTCATCCCAGAATACCCTGTCATCATTATCAAGATTTTCTCCCTTGAGAACTAAATTACCGGTTACCCATTCATGGAATTTGGCCTCGACTCCAAGCTGTGCTGTCCCAATATCCAGGTCAGATGTGGAATCACTGCTTGCATCCGTGGTATCCCTTGGATTCGTATAGGAATAATCAAGTTCAATAGCGCCGCTGAAGGTTATATTCTCGCCCAGATTGCCCATGCCCGCTTTTTTTTCAGCTTTTGTTTCCAGCGCTTTAATGCGTTTATTAAGAGTTTCAATATCTCCGGCATCTCCGGCAAAAACAGGAGAAAACCCAAGAAATATCAACCCGAAAATTAACACAAATGTCGTAACTAATAATTTTTTCATCTTTTTCCCCTTGTGCTTTTTCTTTGACATTTTTCAAAGAAATTCTTATTTAAAAAAAGAGCCCAAAAAGGCATAGAACTTTTCTTCCAGGAGTAATTGTCTTTGAGGACTTACGAGGGGTCTGCGAGGGGAATGGCCGCCAAACCGATACCCCTTGCTGACCCTTTCACTTATTTCATATCAAGCGCTTGGACCCAGATGACTGCGTCTTGAGAAAGCTCCTTGCCGTTATGTTTCAGATCCCCTCCGGCTCCAAGAGCCGCAAATCCCCACCAGCCTGCTTTCGGTATTCCGAAAGTAAACACGCCGTTTGCGTCTGCTTTTATGGTCAGGGTAATCAGGGCGTCATGAGGCGCCTCAACCTTTGCCTTTTTTACAAAGGCATTGCCTTTAACATCATGGTTTAAGTACTCCACTTCGATCTCAGCGTCAGGAACACGCTTGCCTTTGCATGTAACAAGGCCGCGGAAGACATTTCCGGTCCACAGAGCATAAGGCTTGTCGAGCGGAACAATTTCTACCGGTAAAGGATCGCCTACGGGTGTATCCCAATCTGTTGGTGCGCCGGCCACATTGAAAATAACCTTTGTGCAATGCTGGATATAGATGTCTTCCGAGCCCTCATAATAGGGAGATGGCATAAAATAGAACACATGATCTCCCATTCCCTTGAGCCTTACATCGGCTTCATAAGCCTTGCCATCATTTGTCAGACTCGTAAAAGTTACAGGTTTTAGTATATTGAGCAGATCTTTTTTCTTTCCTTTATGCATTTCACCAAAAGCTATGGGCGGGTGGATTTTGCCTTTCTCGTCCTTTCCAATGTCCATAGTGTGACCTGCTTCAAAGGGATGAGTAAAGACAAGTTTTAGATTTATTTTCTTTGAGTTCGGAACACTGTCTGGACTGTATATCATCTGAAAATGAGCATAGGCCGGGGCGCTCAGTGCAAAAGTTGCCGCCAGGGACAATGCCAGGATTAATTTTTTCATGTTTTCCTCCTTTAATTGTTATTTGTTTAATTCCTCAATCTCATCCACAAATTCCGCTGATTTTCGCAGATTATTAAAAAAACAGTTCCATCTAATCCGTGTAATCTAAGGATCCTAAAAATTTCTATTCTGTAATATCCGAGCCCGGCACTTCCACCAGATGGCCCGGTCCTGCATTAAATTCCACCTTGTAAGAACCATGCGGTTGCTTAAAGGTAAATTCGCTGTCTTCGTTCATTTTGCCTTTTATGATGACATTCCCATATGAATTCAACGCCCTCATTTCTACTCCGGCTGCCGATGAACCATCGGAAAAGCCACCTTCGCACGTAATCGTTCCATCCCCATTGTCATAGCAGGAACAGAGCGGGGTATGTGCAAAGACCGGAGCACTAAGGAAAAACATCACCATTAGTGCGCCGGCCGAGTAAGTTATAATTTTTTTCATAATTTATTATCTCCTTTCCGTTAAAAAGAGGTTCAACGGTTCAAATTTTCAAAGCTATCAACCCTGAACCCTGGTCCCTGACCCCATTTCAACCGCATTCTTCCGATACGTCTTCTCTCTTAACAAACCCCAGAATGACAGTAATAATCAGGGCAAGCATGTAAAAGGCGATCATGGCCTGCATTCCGGATAGACCCAATAGATTTCCTCCTGTAAATATAAGTACAGCTATGGTTGTTCCTAAAACAATCGGATAAGCGGTTGCAAAGAGCATCCATTTTGTGCTTCCGGTTTCAAGCCTGACCATCAACAATGCGGGAATGCACGGCGGATACATCGTCATAAACAATATAATCGCCAGAACATGAAGAGATGTCCAGCCCTTCTCCTTCTCTTTCATCCTGGCGCCAAGGGCTTTTTCCGTTTCACCTGGAGAAGTCTGGTAAATGCTTCCCATAGTCGCCACAATGTTTTCCTTGGCCGCAAAAGCGCTGATCAGACCGATATTTACACGCCAGTTGAATCCCGCATATTTCGTTACCGGTTCCAGCCAGACCCCTATCCGCCCCATAACACTCCCTATAATGGTCTCTTCCTTTATTTCTCTTCTAATTTTATTTCTCTTACTGTTCAGCTTCTTATATGCTTTATTGACCTTTCCGGCAGCCTTATCCCTTACCTTTTTACCATCTACCGTGTATTTACCTCTTTTAACTATTTTAAAGAATTTGCTGTTTCTTTCTCTGAATTTTTCATCAACAGCCTCTTTCGCATTCTTGCTGCCGCCTCCCATTTTTGCTTTCTTATAATCGTCCCAGTAGATTGCAAAACCAGTCAAATTTTGTCCTTCAAGTAGTCTGGCATAGGGATTGGTGCTTCCTATTTTATTAAAAAATATCTCAATTTGTTGGCTTGCCTGATCCTGATAATAAGCTTTTCTATCTTTGTTTATTCCGGGTATACTCAAAAGCAGATAGATTACGAGCGCAACTACCACAACAATCGTCGTAATCTTTTTGACAAAAAGCCATAGTCTTTCCACACAACGGCGCAATACCCCGCCGACCGTTGGAACATGATATGGGGGCATCTCCAGAACAAACGGGGCGGTTTCCATTCCCCTGAGCAGCGTCAGGCTGAGAATTTTAGATACGGAAAGGGCAATAATAATAGTAATTGTAGCTATAAAAAACATCATAGGCCCTTTGTATGCGGCAAAAAATGCGCCAACAAGAAGTATATACAGGGGTGTCTTGGACAGACAGTTCATAAGGGGGCAGATCAGTATGGTTGCCAGCTTTGCTCTTTCATCCTTCATGCCTCGACACGCGAGGACGCCGGGGATAGCGCACCCGCCCACAAAAACACCACTCAATATCAGCGGAAGCGCGGATTGACCGTGCAGACCAAAATACCTGAAGACACGATCGAGTATAAAGGCTACCCGGGCCATATAACCTGTATCTTCCATAATGGCTATGAGAGCGAACAGGATGGCAAATACAGGAACGTAATTCAACACCGCAAAAATACCATCAATGACCCCCAAAGATACAGACCGAAGGAGGGGGTCAAAAATAAATCCCGACGATGGGAGTATAGATGCCATTAAATCCTTTAATACGGCAAGAATGGGCCATGTGTAAGCGGTTGCCTTATAACCCTGGACTATGGCCAGTTCGTAAAAAAGATAGATAACCGCAAGAAGAACAACCGGTCCCAAAAACCTGTTGCAAACGATACGATCAATTTTGTCTGTCATAGTCAGACTTATTTCTTTTTTCTTTTTAACAACAAGCCCCACAATTCTCTCGGCGGCCTTATAACGCTTCTGCGCGATAACTTTCTCAGGCACAATTTTCTGTCTGGAAAGCAATTCCTTCCTTGCCAGATCGGCACTTCCCAAAATGTTTTTTCCCATTTCCATATTACCCTTCTTTTTTCGAAGACTCAATAAGCCTGCGTGCTTCGCTGTCACCCTCCATGAGCTTCACAGACAACCACCGCGCCGGATATCTGGCGGAAAGTTTCGGATCATCTGAAAGCCTTTTTTCCAAAGAGCTTAAGATCGACTCAACCTCTTTCCCATAATTGACGCGGAAGCCTTTATTTTCCTCATCTCCGCCCGCCGCTGAAATCGCCTCCTTAAGTTCTTTTTTCCCCTTGCCTTTGCTTGCCACAGTAGGAACCACAGGAGCGCTGAGCAACTCACTCAATTTATCTTTATCAATTTTTAAACCACGGTTCCCCGCCACATCCATCATATTCAACGCGATAACTAGGGGAATGCCCATTTCCGCAAGCTGGAAGGTTAGATAGAGATTGCGTTCGAGGTTAGACGCATCTACTATATTAAGCACAACAACAGGTTTTTCATGCAGAAGAAAATCCCTGGCGATTCTTTCCTCCGGGCTGTATGATGTGAGGCTGTAGGTTCCCGGCAAATCAACAAGCGCAACAGTATTCCCTTTGTAACTGTATCTACCCGTCTTTTTTTCCACAGTTACGCCCGGATAGTTTGCTACATGCTGTCTTGCTCCGGTAAGCATATTGAAGATCGTGGATTTGCCTGAATTGGGCTGTCCTGCCAAAGCCACGACGATGTTATCAGATTTACTGTTCATAATAGATTCACCTCTACTTTCTTGGCCTCGGAGTGGCGCAGGCTGATATGATATCCCTTCAGTAAAAACTCAATAGGATCCACAAACGGAGCGTTCCTTACAACCTTTATGCGAGTTTCGGGTACAAATCCCATATCAAGGAGCCGCTGTCCGATAATACCCTCTGAAACGACATCTACAATTGCACACTCCTGATCCTGTTTGACTTCATCTAATGTCATGTTTTTATCCTCCACTAAAAAAATAAAAAGGCGCAACCCAAGCTTTTAGAAAAGCTTCAAGTTACGCCTTCACTTTTTCCGCGCCTTTTAACAGCCGGAAACCGTAAGACATTCCTTATCAAGTTAGTTCGTTTCGTTCACAATTATTTTCAAAAAATTGTAGAATTTCCGAAACGTTAATTATTTTACTTCTATTAATACCTGTGTAAGTTTTTTGCGCAGCATTTCAAATCTTTTTGATTTAAAGGCCTTTCTGCTCTCTTCCAGTACCTCTATGGTTTCTTTGAGAGCTTCTTTTAATTTGTTTTCATCACAAAAAATCGCTGGCAAAACAAAGTGGTTTACAGCTTCATCGCCCACCTCTTTTTCCACCAGAGTGTTCATAAGTTGGTAATGCATATCTATTTTATTATGAAGCTCTTCAGCGCTTTTGTTAATGACGGTGATAATATCTTTTTTGCCGCCGACTTTCATGTTAGAGTGCCTTATCTAATTTAGAATATTCTAACTTATATGGTAAAAAAAATTTATTCTACTATTATTTTGCCTGCCATGCCGTGGCCAATAGCCAGCCTGGAATCTTTTACCGCAATTATAACAGGGCCATATCCGCTTTGATTTAAAACCCTGATGGTTACACCCGGTAAAAGCCCCATACTGTGAAGTTTTGTTCTTATACCTTTTCCGCCTTCTATATCTATAAGAGTTACGTTTTCCCCGGGATTAACACTGCTTAGCAACATTATTTTTTCCCCTTAACCTTTTCCATAGTTTTTATCCTGGTTTTGAACCCACCTGCAAATTCTTTCATCTTGGCCAAACATTCATCCGGCTTATGACCATGAAGCCGGTATTCATCAAAATATTTCAGCCAATCCAACCCTACCCTCGGGCAGAATTGAATAAATTCCATAAACTCTATAAACCTGTCCAGCGTTGAGGCGCTGATAGTGTGTTCCATTTTGCAGGCCTCTTCATCCGCTTTTTTAAAATCTATATTTAAGATATCTATCAAAAAACCCCGTAAGACCTGATGCATTCGATGTATCTTTTTGCCAACATCAAAACCTTTTTTTGTCAGTTCCAGGTACTCATATTTTTCGTAGTCGATTAATTCCCTCTTGCTAAGGGTTTTGAGCATACTTGTAACCGTTGGCATCTTTACCCCAAGCCTTTTGGCAATATCCTTTACCCTGACAACTTTTTTTTCCTTACCCAGATTAAAAATAGCTTCCAGATAATCTTCCATTGTCGGTGTCAGAGGTTTTATCAAAATATTATCTTTATTTTGCATAAACACCTTGTTAGAAAAACCAAACTATGTTTTGAATACCGAATTATCACCTGGAAATTTCCATGTCAAACTTTTTATTTGATTTTTATACTGTGGCCTTTGACTGTTTCAAAATTATCGCTGCATTTCATCCCTTAGGAAGCCGTGCCTGAGACAGACAAGCGGGAATGAAGCAAAAAGGGAAAATTCATCTTTTATAGTATTGTTGCTTTTTTAAATTCATATACCTTGTCTGCAAGTATAGAGGCAAGATCCGGATTCTCAATATTTTCTTCGATAATACGCTCAAATGCGCTTCCGATTACTACTCCATCGGCAACAGATGCAATTGCAGTAACATCTTTGGCGGTGGAAATTCCGAATCCAACGCATATCGGCAAACTGGTGACAGACCGAAGCAATGCAATTTTATCGTTTATACTTTCTGTGTTCAGGCCATCGCTGCCTGTAACTCCGGTTTTGGAAACAAGGTATAAAAAACCCGATGCAGACAAGGCGATTTTTTTCATACGTTCCACTGGAGTTGTAGGCGCGATTAAACGTATTAAGGCAAGGTCATTACCTGGCCAGCAGGATGTCATTTCTTCAGATTCTTCAGGCGGCAGGTCTACCACGAGAAGCCCGTCTGCTCCTGCTGTCAGGGCATCTTTGTAAAAGGCTTTGGCCCCGTATGCGTAAACAGGGTTGTAATAGCTGAAAAGAATAATCGGGATAGATGTTTCCTGACGTAAACTTGCGGTCATTTCAAGAACAGCTTTAAGGTTTATTCCGCTGTTCAATGCCCTTGATGATGACCGTTGAATAACAGGCCCATCTGCGGTTGGATCTGAAAACGGGATTCCGAGTTCTAAAATATCCAGACCTTTTGAGCACATTGCTTTGATTATTTTCAAAGAATCCGGTAAGTTTGGATCTCCTGCGCTGAGAAATCCAACCAGAGCCTTTTCATTTTTCTGGTTCAGGTCTTTAAAGGTTTTATCAATACGGTTCATGATTTTTATACTCCTGATTTGTCAGATTTTATATGTAGGATGAGACAATGTTCAGATCTTTATCTCCCCTGCCGGATAAATTTACTATAATAAATTCATGGTGCTCTTTGCGCCTGGCTTCTATCATTGCCCATGCAACTGCATGTGAACTCTCCAGGGCAGGGATGATGCCTTCCAGCTCGCAAAGAGTTTTAAATGCTTCTAATGCCTGATTATCATCTATGGAAACATACTTTACCCTCTTTAGATCCTTTAATAATGAATGTTCAGGCCCGACTCCCGGATAATCCAGACCTGCTGAAACTGAATGCGCTTCCTGAATCTGGCCGTTTTCATCCTGAAGAACATAAGACTTGGAGCCATGGAGAATTCCGATTGAACCTTTTCCAAGTGTTGCAGCGTGTTTTTTTGTTTCAATTCCCTCTCCTCCTGCTTCAACTCCGACCATTTCTACAGGATCATTGATAAATGCATTAAAAATTCCCATTGCATTGCTTCCTCCTCCAACACATGCGATCAGAACAGCCGGGAGTCTGCCGGTATTTTCAAGAATCTGCTGCCTTGTTTCGTTGCCTATTACTTTTTGAAATTCTTTGACCATTAAGGGATAAGGATGAGGTCCTGCAACCGAACCTATCACATAAAATGTATCCTGAACCGCCCCTACCCAGAAGCGCATTGCTTCATTCATTGCGTCCTTAAGTGTCATGCTTCCTGAAGAAACAGGGACTACTTCTGCGCCAAGAAGTTTCATGCGCTGGACATTGGGCGCCTGCCTTTTGATGTCTTCGATTCCCATAAAGATGCGGCATTGCATGCCAAAAAGAGCCGCAGCCGTTGCAGTTGCCACTCCATGCTGGCCGGCTCCCGTTTCAGCAATAAGTTTGGTTTTTCCCATTTTTTGGGCTAAAAGCGCCTGTCCGATTGTGTTGTTTATTTTGTGAGCTCCTGTATGTGCGAGGTCTTCACGCTTTAAATAAATAAATGCTCCGCCAACATGTTCGCTAAGTCTTTTTGCACAAAAAAGCGGTGTGGGCCTGCCAATATAATTTTGCAGCAATCTTTTATATTCAAACTGAAAGGTCATGTCCGGCACAATTTTATTATAAGCCTCATCCAGTTCCATTAATGCCGGCATGAGGGTTTCACCGACATAACGTCCTCCATAGGGGCCAAAATGACCATTTGAATCAGGATATTTGTCTGTTTCATATTGTTTAATATCTGTAGAAATCTCTTTTTTATTGTTCATTAAAAAATACTCCTTGTTTTTTCAGGATGTTCTTTATTAAGACCACAATCAGCAACAGCTTTGATAAACGATTTAACCTTTGCAGAGTCTTTTCTTCCAGGGCATGATTCAACTCCTGAACTTACATCTACTGCATCTGGAAAACTTTTTTCTATGGCATTGCAGACATTTTCCGGGTTAAGTCCTCCTGCAAGGATAAAAGGATGCTGTCTGTCCGGATTATATGCTCTTCCCCAGTCCCATTCAAGGGCATTACCTCCGGGAAGTATGCCTTTACCACATTCCACAAGATATGCAGATGCCTGATAGTTTTTTATTTCTTCAAGGGATGGGCTTCCTTCAACAAACAGGGCTTTTATTACAATTACTTTTTCCCTGACAAGCCGGCTTACCAGCTCTGGTGTTTCACTGCCGTGGAGCTGAACACCATTTAAACCGCAGTAATTTACCTTTTGCATTATTCTGTCATATGTTTCGTTCACAAAAACCCCTACGGTTTTAGCCCTGCCCTTTACAGCCGCGGTAATTTTTTTTGCCTGATCTTTGGTTAAATTCCTTGGGCTTTTTGGAAAAAAAACACATCCAATTGCGTCAGCTCCAAAGTTCACACATTCCAGGGCTTCTTCAACCCTTGTCAGGCCGCAGATTTTAATCTGAGGTCTTTTATTTTTTATTTCTTTTTTATATTCTTCAGAGTGAAACATAAGCGTTATTTTTTCCCCATAAGCTTCATAAGAAAAGCCTTTGGATTTGATGATGTTACAAGACTTTCTCCGATTAAAAAATTATGAATTCCTGAATTTACTATTTTTTCTATGTCTTCTCGAGTCTTGATACCGCTTGCCGCAACTGCAACCTGATCTTTTTCAAGAAGAGCTGCCAGGTTGATTGTTGTGTTAAGGCTTGTTTTAAAAGTACTCAAGTCCCGGTTATTAATGCCTATTAACCTTGCTCCTGCTGCTGAGGCCAGTTTTAAATCTTCTTCTGAATTTATTTCAACCAGAGCATCCATGTTGAGTTCAACGCAGAGATCAAGATATTCTTTAAGCTGGTTTGGCGAGAGAATACGGGCAATAAGAAGAACTGCATCAGCGCCTATTAGCGCAGATTCATAAATCTGGTACGAAGAAATCAGAAAATCCTTTCTAAGCACAGGAATATTTACTGCCTGTCTGGCTGTTTTAAAATCTTTTATGCTGCCTTTAAAATGAGGTGTATCAGTCAGGACCGACAGAGCAGCAGCACCTCCGGCTTCATATGCCGAAGCATATACGGCAGGGTTTAAATCCGGGCATATATCTCCCCTGGAAGGGGACGCTCGTTTAATTTCAGCAATAATATTTATTCCTGAAGGGCCGGGCATTTCCAGTTTTTTGAAAAACATGCGTTTTTTTTGATGCACGACTGTTTTATCGCGTAAAATATTTTCCGGCAATTTACTTTTTGCAGCCGCTATTTCCTGTTTTTTATCAGATATAATTTTTGTTAAAAAATCGGAGTTCATTATCCATTTTCCCGGGTAAATTCTATAAGATTTTCAAGTTTTGCCGCAGCCTTTTTGCTGTCAATGGACTTTTGCGCCATGAGGATACCCTCATTAAAATCTTTGGCTTTTCCTGCGGCAATCAGTGCGGCTGAAGCATTAAGCACAACCACGTCCCTTTTGGGTCCGGTTTCTCCGGCAAGAATTTTTCTGGTTATTTCTGCATTTTCCTGAGGAGTTCCTCCTGCGAGGTCCTGAGGATTTGCTTTTGTTTTAAAAAATTGTTCAGGGTTTATGTCATAGGTTTGTATAAGATCGTCTTTTAGTTCAGAAATACGCGTTGGCGCGCAAACCGATATTTCATCCAGACCATCATGGCCGTGCACTACAAAGGCTCTTTTTGTGCCTAATAAACGAAGGGCCTGGGCAAACATTTCTGTAAGTTCCGGGGCATACACACCAAGAAGCTGGCAATTGGCTCCTGCAGGATTTGTAAGAGGGCCGAGCATGTTAAATATACTGCGTATTCCAACTTCCTTTCTTGCTTTGGCGGCATATCGCATTGCTCCGTGATAAAGTGGAGCATAAAGAAAACCAATGCCTATCTCCCCAATAGCTTCTTCAACGATTTCCGGATTTACATCCAGTTTTACGCCCAATGCCTCAAGAAGGTCCGCGCTGCCGCATTTGCTTGAAACGGATCGATTTCCATGCTTGGCCACGGTTACTCCACATCCGGCGACTATAAAAGCAGTGGTTGTTGAAATATTAAAAGTTTGAGTTTTATCTCCGCCTGTGCCGCATGTATCTACAACATCAGAGGCAGATACCTGAATGCGTAAAGCCTTTCTTCTCATGGCCCTGGCAGCTCCGGCCAGTTCTTCAAATGTTTCACCCTTTGTGGAAAGCGCTGCCATAAAGGCTCCGATTTGTGCATCAGTTATACTGCCTGAAAATATATCAATGATCATTTGCGACATTTCTGTTTCATTTAGATTGTTTCCATTAACTATTTTGTTAAGATTTTTACGAAACATAATTTTCCCCTTTCAAATAATTAAACCAGAACTTAACACCATTAACTTAAGAAAATACAGGAAGCATATTGCGATATTTTTACCACGAAGAACACGAAGCAATCGAAGATAAAGGAAAAAACCCTTCGTAATCTTCGTGGTTATAAACAATAAAATTGCCTAAGTTAATGACATTGAATCATCATGTTTGATATTGATTTAAAAAATTATATCAGCACATTATTTTATAAACAAAAGAGGCCGTGAAAATTTCCACGGCCTCTTTAAAAACAAAAAAACCGCGGGCTTTGAGATGCCTGCGGTTTAAAAAAAACTTTTAACTGATTTATTAATCAGGGTGATAAAATTCCGCTGGCAAACTCCTTGATATATATCTGCCAATAGTAGTTTTTGAAAAAAGTTTCTGTAAGTATATTGTTTGTAATTGTCTGCATTTGTGAGTTTTTCCTGTAAATTGAATTTATGACTTAATAATTGGTTTATTTTATATTTGTCAAGTTTTTTATTTGTAATTAAAACAACAAATTCGTATTAAAATAACAAACTCGTAAAAGGTCAAATTCAAGTATAGGTTGAGTTGTTATGTGCCGGTCATGAAAAAACCTCTTATGAAATAATTCTAAAGGCTAAGACGCGTGATAAATATTGACGATATGATTAATAGTGCTGTGATACACGATGCCGCTGAGCAGTGTTGGCTGTATTTCAGCAATCCCAGGCAGGTTATTTCGGCGCATAGAATCGAAGACGTCGTTCCGGCGTTAAATGCAATTGAAAAAACAGTTGACGAAAATGGTCTGTATGCAGCAGGTTTCATTGCTTACGAGGCAGCGCCGGCTTTTGACCCGGCGCTTGTGGTAAACAGGGATGGTTCATTTCCTCTTGTATGGTTTGGAATTTACAGCCAGCCCGAACATATCCATTTTCCAGCGCCAACAAAATGTTGCCTTGACCAACCACTGACATGGGTGCCTTCGTTGACGCGAGATGCCTACCAGGACGCTATAGCTGCAATTAAAAAACATATTGAAGAGGGAGATACCTATCAGGTAAATTTTACCTATCGCCTGAAATCACCATTTATCTGTGATCCATGGGAATACTTCATTAATCTGGTAAAGACACAAAGTGTCCAGTATGGAGCGTTCGTAAATACTGAAGAATGCTCTATCTGTTCCGCTTCACCCGAACTGTTTTTTAATCTTGATGATAATAAGCTGAGTTCTCGCCCCATGAAGGGAACCGCATCAAGAGGGCTTACTTTGCACGACGACATCAAGCAGGCCGACTGGCTCCATCATTCAGAAAAAAACAGAGCGGAAAACGTCATGATCGTTGATATGGTCCGGAACGATATGGGGCGAATCGCGCAGACTGAGAGCGTAAAAGTGGACGATCTTTTTGCCATAGAAAAATATCCAACGTTATGGCAAATGACTTCGACTGTAACGGCAAAAACAAAATCAGGTTTGTGCGAAATATTAAAAGCTCTTTTCCCTCCGGCTTCCATTACGGGAGCTCCGAAACCCGGCACTATGCGTATCATAGCGAAACTTGAAAAAGATCCTCGTCGAATATACACGGGCAGCATTGGGTTTACAGGTCCTAATCGCAAAGCGCAGTTTAATGTTGCCATCCGGACGGTACTTATCGACAAAATCAAAGGTCAGGCTGAATATGGGGTTGGCGGCGGCATTGTCTGGGATTCCACAGAGACGGCTGAATTTGAGGAATCTCAAACAAAGGCAAAGATACTCACTGAAAGCTGGCCTGAGTTCTCGCTTCTTGAAACGATCCTGTGGACACCTGAGCATGGATATTATCTGCTTTCATACCATCTGGCCCGTCTCAGGGATTCCGCTGTTTATTTTTCTTTTTATGCTGATATTGATGCAATACGCGATAAACTTTTTTCTTTGGCATGTACTTTCCCGCATACAGCACATAAAGTCCGTTTGCTCGTGACAAAAAACGGAAGCATAAAATGCGAATTCAAAGCAATGCTACATTCTACTGATAAATATAAGCGCGTATGTCTTGCGCAGTCATCTATAGATTCTTCAAATATTTTTCTGTATCACAAAACAACCAACAGGGTTGTATATGACCAGGCGCTGGCGGCATACGCTGGATATGATGATATAATCTTGTGGAATGAGAATGGTGAAATAACTGAGTCATGCATCGCCAATATTGTGGTTGAGATAGACGGAAAACTATATACCCCGCCGGTTAAGTGCGGCCTGCTTGCCGGCACTTTCCGGGCCTGGATGATAGAACACAATAAGGTTATGGAAAGGGTGATCAGGATAAAAGATTTAGCGAGGTCACCTCATATTTACCTGATTAATTCTATACGCAAAAAACAGGAGATCGTTGTTGACTGAAAGACTTATGAAAATGCATAACTGCTTGCGCGGGAGAGTTTATTTGGGTTGCTTATTGACTGGTTGATTGCTATTCTTAAACAATTTTTCAGAGGGTACAAGGGCTCGAGTGAAAAGAAAAAAGATGGAGAATAACATTTTTTATTAACCTGATGATAATATGACAAAAAATATTCTTGATAATATTCATAATAAAAATCTTCAATCCATAGCAGATAAAGTGGTTCAAAATATTCCTGTCAGCGAGGAAGATGCGCTTTACACTCTTACCACGAACGACATCCTTGAGCTTGGTCTCATTGCTCATTATATAAAGACTGAATTGCATGGAAATAAAGCCTTTTACGGCGTTAACATGAATCTCAATTATACGAATATATGTGAACTCCGCTGTCCTCTCTGTGCCTTTTCAAAAGATGAGGGAGATAAAGGGGCATATGTTCTTTCAATTGAAGATATAAAAACAAAAGTTGCCGGCGCAGTTGCCCTGGGTATAGACGAGGTGCATATCGTAGGCGGCCTTTACCCGCAGCTTAAAATCGACTATTTTGAAGAGATGCTCAGGGCAATAAAAGAGATAAAGCCTGATATTTTTATTGTAGCCTTTACTGCTACGGAATTTGAGTATTTTGCAAGGATAAATGACCTGCCGCTGATGGAAGTTTTTGATAAAATGATTAAAGCTGGTCTGGATGCCTTGCCAGGGGGCGGCGCGGAAATTTTTGCGCCAAAAGTAAGAGACATAATAGCTCCAAAGAAAATATCCGGAAAACACTGGCTTGATGTAATGAGAACAGCTCATTCCATGGGTCTGAAAACAAATGCAACAATGCTTTACAATCACATAGAAAAACCCTGCGATATTGTTGACCACCTGTCTAAGATTCGCTCTCTTCAGGATGAAACAGGCGGGTTTAAAACTTTTGTTCCCCTTCTTTATCATGATAAAAAAACAAAAATTCCTGCATGCCGTAATACCAAAGGCGGATACAATGATATCCGCATTTACGCTACAAGCCGCATTTTTTTACACAATGTTTCGCATATCAAGGGTCTCTGGATGTATCTCGGGGAAAAAATGGCTCAGGTGCTTTTGAGTTTTGGCGTAGATGATATTGGCTCAACCTATAATTATGAAAGGGTGGTGCATGCCGCAGGCGCAAAAACCCCTGATTGCGGCACGGAACCGTATTTAAGAAATCTTATTGAAAACGCGGGTTTGACACCGCTGCGAACAGCATCAAACTACGAAACAATTAAGAATAAGAGTTCATGAATGAAGTTAGGTTATATAGACTACCTCAATACTTATCCCCTTTATTATCATATACTGGAAAAAGAAAAGATTCCCGGAGTGCAGATTATTTCCGGCTATCCCAGCAAACTCAATAAAATGCTGGGCACCGGCGAGCTCGATATGAGTCCTGTTTCAGCCGCGGCCTATGCAGACATTGAAAAAGATGTGGTGCTTCTGCCTGATTTTTGTATTGGTTCAATAGGGTATGTGCGCTCGGTTATTTTAATCAGCAAATTTCCAATCGAGGATCTGAATCGTAAAAGAATCGGGTTGACTTCCGCGTCACAAACTTCAGTTATACTCTTGAAGAGCCTTCTTAAAAAATATTATAATATTGAGCCGGAGTATATGCGGACAAACCCGAGTCCATTGTTAAAAGATATGGATGCTGCGCTTGTTATCGGCAATGAAGCCATGACCGACAACAGAGAAGCTATACCGTATACTTATGATCTGGGTGATCTCTGGCTTAGAAAGACCGGGTATTCAGTTGTTTTTGCCGTATTTGCGGTCCGAAATCGTGCTCTCAAAAAATACCGGACAAATATAAAAGCTATTATAGAATCTTATCGTACTTCTTTGTCCTGCCTGAAAACAGAAGAAGCGGTTATTATTCGGAAAGCAGGTGAAAAATACCCGGAAATAAAGTTTGATTTATTTAGCTACTATAAAAAATTAGAATATACTTTTACAGGGAAATTAAAAGACGCGCTGAGCTTTTATTTTTCTGTTACAGAAGAACTGGGGTTTCTCAATAAAGTGGAGAAACTTAATTTTTTGCCCGATGATTTCAGTTTTTAACGCCGGCAATAAAACAGATAAGACTTCAGATACCAATGATAAACAAAAACATGCTCAAAAAGAAAATATACACGGGAGAAAGAATAGACAGCCATGAGGCATATTCGCTTTTTTCATGGGATGTCATAGAGCTTGGTATGGCTGCGGATTTTAGAAGAAAGATCGTTCATCCTGCCGAGAGAGTCGGTTTTATCATAGACAGAATCATCAACTACACGAATATCTGTCAGGCAAAGTGTGCCTTTTGTGCTTTTCACGCCAAAGCAGGCCGTATTGAGCCATATGAGCTTTCACTCGATGAAATATGCTGTAAGGTGGAAGAGCTTGTTGCTGCCGGAGGAACCCAGGTTATGCTTCAGGGAGGACTTCATCCGAATCATACACTTGACACATATCTTGCAATGGTAAGAACGGTAAAGCAGCGATTTCCGGAGATTTATCTCCACTCATTTTCACCCGCTGAGCTGGTGCACATTGCCGGTAAAAGCCATATTTCTCTTGATGAAGTAGTAAAAAGTCTGCATGAAGCCGGCATGAAGTCCATTCCCGGAGCTTCGGATCTCCTCGTGGACAGAGTCCGTAATCTGGTAAGCCCGCGAAAGATAACCAGACAAGAGTGGTGCGAGGTAATGCATACACTTTTACGTAATAAGATGTGGTCTACGGCTACCATGACTTATGGAATGGGAGAAACACTTGAAGAACGCATCTCGCATCTTGAAGTTATACGAAATATTCAGGACAGCACAGGTATATTACGCGCATTTATTCCCTGGTCATTTTCACCTGCTAAAACAAGCATGGACAATATACCGCCGGCAACGGGCATAGATTACCTGAAAATCGTAGCCATTGCACGGATATTTCTGGATAATATTATTTATATTCAGGCAGGGTGGCTTACCGAAGGGCTCAAACTGGCCCAGATTGCTCTTGCAATGGGAGCAAATGACATGGGCGGCGTACTCACCGAAGAATTGGTAGTAAAGGCAACAGGGATTAATACACGCTCTGGTGCGCAGGAGTTTGTAAATCTTATTAAGGATGCAGGCAAAGTGCCTGTGCAGAGAGATTCTGAATATCGGGAAATAAGGAGTTTCTGAAGTGCCTGAAATAGATATAGCATTTTCTCCGTGTCCTAATGATACGTTTATCTTTCATGCAATGATTAATAACCTCATTAATACCCACCTTACCTTTGTGCCTTTCATCAACGAAGTCGAAACATTAAATAAAAAGGCATTTAACAATACATATTCCATATCCAAACTTTCGTTTTATGCCTATCTGCTTCTGAAAAAACAGTATGAACTTCTTGATTCCGGAGCCGCGCTTGGTTATGGATGCGGACCACTGCTTGTGGCGGGCCCTGCGTTTAAATTACTAAAAAATGCTAAAATAGCAGTTCCCGGCATATATACTACCGCACATCTGCTTCTGAAACTGTGGAATCCCGAAATCCGTCATATAGAAACAACCCGCTTTGATAATATTCTTCCAGGGGTAAGTTCGGGCAAATATGATGCAGGCGTAATTATTCATGAAGGCAGGTTTATTTATCCTGAACACAATTGTACAAAAATTGTTGATCTTGGAGAGTGGTGGCAAGAAAAAACAGGCCTTCCCATTCCCCTGGGGTGCATTGCTGTGAGAAGAGATGAGGCTACGATATCTTATAAGAAAGACATAGAGTCTGACATCAGGGATTCAGTCAAATATGCTTTAAAAAACAGAAATGCATCGAACGAATTTGTAAGATATCATGCACAGGAAATGGATAAACAGGTAATTGACAAACATATAAATCTCTATGTTAATGACTTTACAATATCCCTGGGAAAAGTTGGCATGACAGCCGTGCGGACACTTGAGGAAATGGCATTATGTCTAAAGGCTTTGTGACCCTATTGTTCTTCCATCCCAAAGAAAAGAATTTAATAAAACAGAAAAAATATATGTCTGTAATCTCCGCAAAGACCAAAAATTAAATAAGAAACGCATAATTTCATGGGCATGCTGTATACCCCATGTTGTTTAATCAACTTCTCTAGGTTCCGTAAGAAGCCTGATTCCTTTGAGAACCTGGAAGATGCGATCTTTTGATAAGGCTCCAATTTTTTCTGATAAATCGCTTTTATTTACTGTGAAAAGTTGCGAAATATTGACGACGCTTTTTTTAGGTAAGTTCGCTTCACCCTTCTTTAAAGCAACGTTACCTGGTGCGCTGGCTCTTTTTATATTGGACGTGAGAGTACAAACAACAACCGTATTTATTCGGCTTCGATTGAAAAGGTTGTTTTGAATGACGAGGTGGGGATGGCGATATCCTGGCTCTGATCCATTTGGCGCTTTAAAATCTATCCAAAATATATCACCTTGGTTGATTACCATTGATCTTTTACCATTCTATAATGATTTGAATGCATCATAGTAACCATTTCTTCAGTTTCAGATGAATCTTCGTATGCCTCATTAATAAGTTTGAGAAGCTCAATATTATTATGGCGCTCTATGAATTCACGAGCAGCAATTGTAAATAGTCGGCTTCTTGAAACCTTTAAATTTTTAGCTAAAATATCCATCTTATCAAAAATTGGCTTTTCTATTGATATGGCTGTCTTTACATTTGGCATTTTATGCGCCTCCGATTAATACTATTAGTATAACCACAGGTATAACTTGTGTCAATACTTATTAAGCTTCGACACCCAACGCCCGGCATGGGCGTGAACTTATGGGGTGAAAGTCCCTTATACGTGAATCCTGTTAACATGTTGAACACATTTGTAGCGAAAGTTTGCGTCCTTATACCCCTCAAGGGGGTACTATACTGAGTCCGGGGAGACCTGTCTGAGATGGCATTCGTTTTAAAGATAAGGGGTCTGACCCTTTTTTACATTCAATTGCTCGTAAACCAATAATCCAATAGACGTCCCCAGCTACCCGCCGGATAAGATCGTGGTTCGCTATCGCTCTCACGGATCTATCCTTATTCGTTGGGCGATGCCTTAGGTCTAACTTTCTCACATTTCAACATATCAAGAGCGTTCCCAAACCTACTTGCGCATCGAGAAGAACTTCTCCTGAGAACAGGACACTGGCATCTCCTTTACGACCTTGAAACCCCAATGCTCGTACTTCCGGACGTTCTCCAGGCTCTGGGTTATCAGGGTGCAGGGAATGTTTTCTTCCTCGGCCTTGGCCAGCATGGGCCTGATCAACAGCGAGGAGTACCGCAAACCTCTGAACTGTGGGCGTACGGCCACCAAGTGCAGGTACCACTGCGACTCCTGGCCGAGATGCTCGGTCAGCGCCGCAATCACGTCGTTAACTGCTTGCATCTTTTCGATGGTTCCCGGGTTCACGAAATCCTGCGTGCTTAAGGGATCTAGGTCCACGTCCTCCGAGTGGTCCATTCCCGGGGGAAACCAGATGCTCACCGCCTCCAGGTCCGGGGATAGCGCATGCCTTAAAGCTTTTGGGGAACAGGAAGTCACGATTGAACGAAAGAACCGCCTCTTCAGGAGGATGTGATTCGGCTCGTTCTGGAACATGAAGTTCCCGATGGGGTCGTTACAGCCGATGAACGCCGCATCAGATACATCGGCCACCTCGTCGATCCTGCTCAACGGTACTTCATACAGCATAGTTCGCCTCCATGTCCCCACAGTTCAAGGTTTGTCCATAGCCCAACGTTCGAACTGTGCGGCGCGGCTTTTTGCGTCCGCACCAGTGAATGGATGGACTGGTTCTCATCATTCTATTTTTGGCCCTTTTCCGCACGTCGAAGGAAGTCTCGGACGACCTGTAGATATTCTTGCGGCTTTTCAAGATGATGTTCATGTGATGCCTCCTCAAAAATATAGATCTCGGATCCAGAAAGGTTTTTTTGATAATATTTGGTCGTTGCAGGGGTTGCTTCATCATAAAATCCACAGGTAAATAAAACAGGATCTGTAATTTCTTTCAACCGATCGACACGTTCATAGTTTTTAAGTACTCCGGTTACGGTGAACTCACTAGGTCCCCACATATACCCGTAAATAGAAAAATTCAATTTTTCAAAGGACCTGTTAAGACACTCAGGCCAGGGGTTAAGACGACAAACATGGATTTTGTAATAGGCCATCATGGCATCTTGATATTGTGGAGAGCTGAATTCTCCGGCATCTTCGCATTTCAGGATGATTTCCTGGATCTTTTTCGGAAGTTCAGCAATATAGGCTCTCTGGTCTTCAATCCAGCGTGAAGTGCTGAGAAATGGTCCGGAGAGGACCAAGCTCACCACCCCTTTCGGATCCTTCGTAAGAAGGTAATCAACCGCTATCGAGGTTCCCCACGATTGTCCGATGATGTGGACATTCTTCAATCCGAGAGCCTTGCGGACCTGATGGAGCTCATCAACAAACCGCTCTATCGTCCAGAGAGATGTGTCATCAGGCTTGTCGGAATTGCCGCAGCCGAGCTGATCATAAAAAACAACCGGCCGTTCGTCGGCAAGTTCTGCTAATGGTTCAAGATAATCGTATGACGCCCCCGGTCCACCATGCAGCACCAGGATCGGAATGCCATTCTTATTCTTTCCCAATACTTTATACCTGATTTTACCACCGGTTACTGAGATATACCCTTCCTGAATTTCACCCACATTTTCAGATGCCTTGACGTTTAAATTAGTGTTCACAGCGCAACCTCCAAGGATAAAGGCAAAGAGAATATTTAGAATTATGGTGCTTTTTAACATAACTAAACTCCTTACCCTGTTGCTGGTCAGCGTCTGGAAAGTTCGGCGGCCACCACTGCCGGATATTTCTTCCATAACGTCAAGTTCAGCGCATTGTGTACGCCCGGCATGGGCGTGAACTTATGGGGTGAAAGTCCCCTATACGTGAATCCTGTTAATGTGCTGAACGCATTAGCAAAAGTATTAGCCGAAAGCAAGGGCGGAATCGTTAGAGACCGTCTGAAGGAAGCTGGAGTGCAAAGCTATGAGCCGACGAACAGAAACAGCATACAAGGCCAAGTCTGTTTTTGACCCTTTTTTACATTCAATTGCTTGTAAACCAATAATCCAAGACGTCCCCAACTACGTCCTATAAATTCTGATCTGTTTTGTGGGTACTTTCAAACCGAACGAAGAACTCACCAGCGGCAAAAGCCGCGAGGGTTTTGGCGTCTGGTGAAGTGACAGGTTGGGGTAGCAATGCATTCACTACCGGAATAGATCTGAGTGAGTTCCTGTGCGTTCGAAAATGATACGGTCAATTTCATACTTATATATCAAAAGCCAATCTGTTTCGATATGACACTTTCGACGGCCTTGCCAGTTGCCAATTAACTTGTGATCACGGTGGATTGGATCTAATACCTCTTCAGTCAAAAGTGTACAAACGATGATTTTTAGTTTGTCCAGATTCTTTTTTTGTTTTCGCACCCTTTTAAGATCTCGTTCGAATTGACGGGTATATACTGGTGTAAGCATCAGATTCCCAATTTTCTGAACATATCGTCTGCGTCTTCACAAACTATTAAGTCTTTCCCAATATCCGTACTTGAAAAAGTTCGACGCGTTATTTCGTTTGGAATAACGACCTCAAAAGGCAGCCCATTTCTTAGCTCTACTTGTTTGTAAAAGAGATTGATTGCCTGCGTTGTTGATAATCCCAATTCACGGAATACTTTTTCAGCTTTGTTCTTAAGATTCGGTTCGATTCGAGCACGTACAGTAGCTGATTTATTCATGTTTTACCTCCATTTATACATTTACACAATATTGTAGCACAAATGGGTCACAAATGCAAGTTTTTATGATTTTTAAATTCCCCCCAACGTTTAAATCAGCACCGCGGCTTTTTGCGTTCGCTGATTTACAGGTGTACACCCGGCATGGGCGTGAACTTATAGGGTGAAAGTACCTTATGCGTGAATCCTGTTAACATGTTGAACATATTAACAAAAGTATTAGCCGAAGGCAAGGGCGGAATCGTGATAGATCGTCTGAAGGAAGCTGGAGTGAATAACCCCACGCCATAAACCTGCAACATCACTTCGCACCATTCCTCCTGCGCAACGCGATCAAAAGACAGATCAGTGCGCCTCCCCAGGTGATACAAAGACCGGCAATCATTATCAGCACTGCGGAAATACACATCATCAACTCCTTTCTTTGGCCTCTTCATGGAGAAGAAACTGCTCGTTCCGGCGCAAACGTTGCAGCAAAAACGCGCCACCCCCAATCATCATAATGGGAATCCAACCCCAAACCAGCAGGGCCTGCGCACTGTAACCGCCATAGTTATTGTGAAGCTCCTGAATCGTCAAATCCTCGAAGCCCGTTTTGGTTTGCAATAGTTGCAAAACCGATTCAAGGCCAAACCCCAAGTCTGCCGAAATGTTGCTCAGCAACATGGAAGCGAGCATAAAAAAGGTGATGAACTTCAGGCTAACGGTCCACAGAAAGCCCACATGAATCTCTGAAACGGGATTTACATAATCCCGAGTCCAATCGGTTCTAAAGAACCAGCACATAAGCAGCAGTTCAAAAAACATGGAGGCCAGCAGGACCAAATTATTAATAAAATGATCGAATATATCCAGTATCAGCAACCCCCCATTCGTGGCGAAAAGGAAACTGCCCAAGATAAAGACAGGCATAATCACGTGGGTTGCTTTGCGGCGCGGCCAATGCATTTTCTCAATCACCGATGAAATAACCGGCTCCACTAAAGACACGAGGGAAAGAAAACCAGCTAAAAACAAACAGGCAAAAAAGACAGGCCCCAGGACTCCCGGCCATGGAAGATGCAAACTAAGCGCCTGTGGAATCGTAATGAATGCCAGTCCAATCCCGTTCGATACCACATCTGGAACAGCGACCCCCTCGCGTAGCGCCATATTGCCCAGAATGGAAAAAATGAGAATGCCGGTCACCAAGCTGAATCCGCTGTTAAGCAATCCCGTGATAAAGGCATTGTTAACCAGATCGGATTTTTTAGGCAGATAACTGGCATACGTCAGCATGATTCCGTATCCAATACTGAGTGAATAAAAGACCTGTCCGTAGGCTGCCGTCCAGATACGGGGCTCTCGTAAACGGGAGAAATCGGGTCTGAACAACCAGTCCAATCCCTGTGCGGCACCCTCTAAAAAAACGCAGCGCACCGTGATTGCCAACAGCAGCACTGTCAACAACGGCATAAATATTTTGGAGGCGATTTCCAACCCGCGCTGAACCCCGCGAGCCATAGTAAACCAGACCCCGCCCCAAAGCGCGGCCAGCGGGATCAGCACCTGCATATTGATAAACTGGATGTCCATAGGACAGCCGTTTTCCGGAACCTTCAGATACTGATAAAAGAAAAAGCTCTTAGGATCCGCCCCCCAGCTCTGGTGAACGGAGAAATACAAATAGCTCAACGTCCAAGCAAGAATCACTGCATAATACAGCGTGATGCAAAAACAGATCAGCGTTTGAAACCATCCAAACCATTCCCAGCTTTCCGCATGGGGAATCTTCGCGGTAAGCCTTCGGAATATTGCCGGAGGACATCCCTTATATTTGTGACCCAGTCCAAATTCCAAAATCAGCACCGGAATACCCGCCGTTAGCAGGGCGATAAAATAGGGAACTAAAAAAGCACCGCCCCCATTTTCGTAGGCCTGATAGGGGAAACGCCAGACGTTACCCAAACCCACCGCCGAGCCGACCGCCGCCAAAATAAATCCTAATCGCGAACCCCATTCTTCCCGCTTTGCCATAATCACCTAATCTCTCAACAAAATGGTCATAGAATAAATACAAGGGCATGGCCTTGTAATGCCTGAATATCCACCTTAAAACTAACGAATCGTGATTTTGGCCGGGAGCTCCTGGAGCCGCAGCCGACCCGCTGCGTCGCAACAGATCTTCCGACTGTTGACCAAAGATAAGGGGTCTGCCTTTGCCCCATGTTTTTGACCCTTTTTTACATTCAATTTCTTGTAAACCAATAATCCAATGGATGTCCCCAACTACCTCATTAGGTTGTAATTTATAATCTTTCTTGACAGTTTATAATTCATTATACTTAATAAGGTCAATTGCGGTTATGTCAGCCAAAATTCGATCATCACTGTCAACCACTGCTATTTCTTTTGCTCCGGTCCTGGCCATGCGCTTGAGAACAACATCAACTGTATCATTCGGCGAAGCTTTTACGTTTCCGCTACTCATGAGATCTGAGGCTTTTTCTATAACAATGTTACGCAATATGTCGCGCGAATGTATCTTGTCTTTATAATGATAAGGGTATAGGTGCCGCATCAGTGACCTGATCGTAATTGTACCAAGCAGTTTCTTGTGTTCATCAGTAACATAGACAAGTCGTGTATGTGGGAAACGGACAGCTGCCCGAACAACTTCGCTGATGTCGCTGTTTTCTGAGACACAAGGCAGTTCCCGGTCCTTTATCTTCTGCATCATCTCTTTTATTTTCATCAGTTCACCTTTCAGGATTGTTCTCGCCTGCCTTTGTAATTGCCCATTTTACCAGTGGTGGCGAAATCATTTCATTCAAGATAATCGACACCAGCATTGCACTGAGCAATATATTGAAAATTTCTGTTGGCAATATTGGTTGGGCAAGAAATATGAGACCCAAAGATAGGCCGGCTTGTGGTAGAAGTGTGATGCCAAGGTTTTTATATATTGTGGGTGAAGCTTTAGAAGTTTTGCCGCCAATAAAAGTACCGCCAAGTTTACCTATGAATCGCCCAACCAGAAGGACGATACCCAGAATGGCCGATGTGGCAAACACTTTGGTGTCAAAATGGGCCGCCGCAAGAGTAAAAAACAGACAGAAAATCGTTTCCTCAATAATGTCCAGTTGATGGAATAACTCATCAGCGTGCTTGACCTTATTCATAATAACAAACCCCATAACCATATTTGCCAGAAGTGGGGAAAAACCGAAATTGCTTGATAAACCGCTGACTAGAAAAATTGCACCAAGAGTGAGCATGAAGTTGGTTTCGGGACGCTTCGATGGGTTAAGAACATTTCTAAAAATGAACCCACCTGCAAGACCGATCGCTGTAGCGCCGGCAATAGTCATAATACCTTGCAAAATAAGAGAACTGTCTGCGTTGCCGAATAACAATTGGCTGGCGATAGTAATCGCACCGGAAAAGATGATGATACTCAATGCATCATCTAATGCGACTACACCAAGTAAGGTTGTTGTCAGGGGGCCTTTGGCTCTAAGCTCATGGATTACTGCCATAGTTGCGGCCGGGGCGGTTGCAACTGAAATGCCTCCCAGAATAAGGATAACCGAGATGAATGTATTCCCGTTATCGCTGATTAAAGGAGACAGAAAAGGTTTTGATACATAAACAGCAAGACAGGTAAAGATAAAGGCGCCAAATCCCTGAGCCAGAGTGATCCATAGAATCTCTTTTCCCAGTCCCCGAATTCGAGACATCAGTAGGCTTCCGCCTATGGAATATGCTATGAAGGCAAGCGCGATTTCGGATGTAAAACTAAAAAGATTGTTAATTTGCTGATGAGAAATAATGCCCGTGATTGAGGGCGAGAAGACCAGACCGGTGACGATATATCCGCTTATACGGGGCATGTGGATAAAATTTGCTGCTCTGCCAGCAAAATAGCCAGCAACTAAAACAAGACCAAGAATGAAGAGGGGTTGAAAGATAGAAATAGCCATGGCGTAATCTCGTGAATTTCAAACCCTACCGTTTATAGGGTCAGATTTTTGTGGAACCAATATGATTGGCGGCAATTATTCCACATTTTTAAACCGAACGATAAGGTGAGCTGGTCGGCAACGGGCAGGTCGAATTTGAACCAAATTCCCGATAGCCGCGATATAACACCCGGTCAGCTCAACCGACTGGTTCGCAGCAGGCATTTTGTTTGCGGCATTTCAAATGTACGCATTTACCCTCAAAAAGGGATTGCTTCTTTATCTGAATCACCATCAAAATCAAAAGGCATGATTTCGCTTGCCAAATCAAAAAAGACACCCAAAGATTCGCATAAATTCTTCACAATTCGACTATGAATTTCTTTTTCATTAACATCCTTGGCTTTCGACATTGCTTTCAATGCGGAAGTTAATTCTTTTGACAACCCAATAATTATTTTTTCAGGATCCATTAATTCTCCATTTCATTTTTTTTTATTGCGAACGCTGTGGGTCATGGGTGCTTGGAGCGCAGCGGAAAGCGTCACCTGCACCCGCTTATGTACAGCCCGGCATGGGCGTGAACTTATGGGGTGAAAGTCCCCTATACGTGAATCCTGTTAATGTTCTGAACACATTAGCAAAAGTATTAGCCGAAAGCAAGGGCGGAATCGTGAGAGATCGTCTGAAGGAAGCTGGAGTGCAAAGCTATGAGCCGACGAACAGAAACAGCACGTAAAGTCCCAGTCTCCGGGTAAGTTAGCACCACATAACAAAGCCTTGGGTTCAGGAGACAGGGTAAATGCTGCGGTTGTGTAGTAAAAGTTCACGTCCTTATACCCCTCAAGGGGGTACTATACTGAGTCCGGGGAGATCTTGTCTGAGATGGCATTCGTTTTAAAGATAAGGGGTCTGCCTTTGACCCATGTTTTTGACCCTTTTTTAAAATCCAGAATGAACTGCGTAGTTCCTATTGCGATACAGACAGCTTGCAAAATTTCAAGGAGCAGAATAACTTGTACTCATATGCAAAAACTTAACCGGAATTTACTGACTATATAGGTGAAATTAAATCCACGTCCTCTGCTCTGAGGGGGCGTGGATTTTTGTTTTTTTTATTAGGAGCCTCTTGCAGAAACAACTCCGATCGACAGTGCAGGGCTACATAATATGCCACATCTCACGCCTCTATGCAATATATTATAGTGTGCGCAATGTGGTTTTATGTGTTTCTGCAAGAGTCTCATAGGAGAGAATCATATCTTGGGAAGGCTTTTATCTCGAAGTGATGTGCAAACTTATTGCTGTTTTAGGATTCTAATGATTTTGGGTTGATATGCTTCTTTTTTAGATAGCTCTTTCCCTTTTGCTTTAACAAAGAAAAATGCGGCAAACAGAAATAAAAAACCAACAAGCACCGAAAACATTGATTGATCGTAATTGAATATAGGCGCGATTTTATCGCCGATAACCACCCCAAAGATTAAAAATAAAACCGGAACCATATAAACGAGAAAAGATAATTTTAATAATGAAGATGTTTCAAAGCTGATAGTAACTTTGTCATCGACCTTTGCTCCCACAGCATTTATTGCTTCCACTTCCACATCATCATCAGACCCTCCTCCCTTAGCAGTATCACAGAAATCTTTTGCCGTGCATGACTCACACGCAGCGGATTTGGAGCATTTAACACATGCTATAGAAGAATAAACCTTTGTTACAATGCCTTTTTCAGTTGCCAAAATATATAATAGCCTTTTTCGTAATAGTTCAGCCACAAAGGTACTAAGAACACCAAGATTATAATATAATTCTTAATATACAGTATATGCCGTATCTACAACTTTTTTCTTCTCTTTTTGATAACACTTTAAAACTAAAGTCCTTTTGTGCCTTAGTGGCTGAACTATTATCTTTTTTCTAAAAATTATAGAATAATCACAGAAACACGAAACAGGAAAAAGTTCTAGGTTTTGAATCTTTAGTGCGGCGAGAAAATTTAAGCGGTATTTCTTTTCCAGACAACTCAGGGGAACTTTTTGTAATATGTTTGATTTACAAAAGTCCCCCTGGAATTTACTATTTTTAAACCATTCCTTTGAATGCAAAAAACGCAAGGGAAAGCATTCCCGCAGTAACAAGCCCGATAGCAGTATCCTCGAGCGGTTTTGGAACCCTGGCCAGAAGTATGCGTTCACGTACTCCTGCAAAAAGAACAAGGGCAAGACCAAAACCTGTCGCATAACTAAATGATGTGACAAGGCTCTGGACAAAAGTATATTCTTCATTAATATTTATAAGACAGACCCCCATTACAGCGCAGTTGGTTGTAATAAGCGGCAAAAAGATTCCAAGCCCTTTATACAGAGCAGGGATGCTCTTTCTTAAAAACATCTCAACAAACTGCACAAGAGATGCTATTACAAGAATAAAAGCAATGGTTCTAAGATATTCAAGTTTGAACGGTTTTAAAACATATGCCTCAATAAGCCACGTCATTGAACCTGCCATAACAAGAACAAATATTACAGCCATACCCATTCCAATTGCTGTTTCCATTTTCTTTGATGTGCCCATAAAAGGACAACAACCCAGATACTGTGCAAGCAGAATGTTGTTAACAAGGATGCAGCTTATAGCGAGGAGTATATAATCTCCCATTAGATTTTCTCCTATTTACTTCCTGCAAGGTTCATTATACAGAGCATGAGCCCAAGACACACAAATGCGCCGGGGGCCTCGACCATGAATGTAAAAGGCTGATAAGAGGGGCCAAATACAGACATTCCGAAAAAGGTGCCGCTGCCAAATACCTCCCGCAGGGCGCCGATGGAAACCAGGGAAAGGGTAAACCCGAAACCTATCCCAAGCCCATCCGCTATTGAGGCGACAACGCCGTTTTTGTACGCAAATGCCTCGGCGCGTCCAAGCAAAATACAGTTAACGACAATAAGAGGTATGAAAATTCCAAGCTTTAAAAAGAGTGAATATGTATAAGCCTGCATAAGAAGTTCTACAACTATAACAAATGTTGCAATTATTACGATAAAACAGGCTATTCTTACTTTTGAAGGAATTATATTTCGCAGCAATGAAACAAGTATATTGGAACATACAAGAACAAAGATTACAGCCACTCCCATTCCAAGTCCGTTTTCTACAGATTTAGTAACAGCAAGTGTGGGACAGAGGCCGAGCACAAGCCTGAATGGTGGTATCTCATCCCACAAACCTTTTGTAAATTCCTGAGTGATAGACTTAGCCATCTTTTTTACTCCCTATCCCTAACTAAATTTTTTTATTTCTTCAATAATTTGAGGTTTTAAGCGTTCATAAACAGTACCAGCTTCTGTTATGCCACCACAAACTCCACGTGAGGTAACAGAGGCTCCGGATATGGCATCGATTTCTCCGCCGTCTGGTTTGACCTTAAAAGATTGAACCAAATCCAATGTCTTGAATTGATCTGAAAATTTAGGATCTGTTTTTGCCTTGGAACCTATGCCTGGCGTTTCACTGTGGGTAGTTACACCCATACTGATAATCTTATCATCATTTATGTTTATACCAACCATAATGCCGATATCACCACCAAATCCCTTTCCAAAGCTTTCGAATGCCACAGTGTCGGCTTTACCGTCGAATACACCTACAAAGAAGCTTCTTTCAATATCGCCGTCCTTGATTTTAAAGCGGTCAACAATAGGATCATTGGAACATCCTTCAAGAATATTCCTTATTGCAGGCCCTTTAACAAAGACTAACTGCTGATATTCGATTTTATCTTTTGTTCCTCCGCTAATTGCGGCAAGAAGGCCTCCTGAGAAACAGCTAAGAACAGTCAGAACCACGATCATTTTTATTATTTCACGCATTTTAAGCTACCTTTCCAATCGCTTTTGGACTGATCTTATCTAAAAGCGGATTTACAAGGTTCATAATCAGGATCGCAAAGATCACGCCATCAACATAAACACCGATATTTCTGATGAGTACGGTCAAAAAACCCGTGCATGCGCCGTAAATAAGCATGGGAATAAAATTGACCGGCGAAGAGGAATCTTCTGTTGCAAGAAAAAAAGCCCCTATCAAAGTATAACCGGCAAAAAGATGGACAACCGGGCCCGCATAACTCGCAGGATCGGTTATGTTAAACAACAGAGCGGTTATAAAAACACCAGCTAAAAAGGAAAGAGCTATTTCCCACCTGATGATTCCTTTGATAATGAGATAGATCCCTCCGGCAATAAGGCCGAGCCCAAATGTCGAGCCTATTCCACCTGACTGTTTGCCCATTAAAAGATCACCCATGCTGAATGAATCAACAGCAGATACGCCAAAATGTTTTAAAGCGGCAAGCGGATATACCATGGCAAAATCCAAATCGTAATTTATAAGCGCTTCATTAAAATCAAATATGTCTGTCCATGATATCATGAGAATGGCCATGGCAACAACTACAGGATTAAAAGGATTAGCACCGATTCCGCCGTAGATCTGTTTCCCAATAATAACGGCAACAAATGTTCCTATTATTACAAGCCACCAGGGCGCTGTTGCCGGCAAAAGCATGCCCAATATCATACCAATAATGGCTGCATTACCGTCTCCAATGGTAATTGAACGTTTTGTTACACGACAAAATATAAATTCCCAGATAATTGCCGAGGAGATAGAAAGTGACACAACGCCAACAGCTGGCATGCCATAGTAAATAATACCAAGCAGTATTGCCGGGAAAGCAGCGAGCGCCATATTATAATTTCGTGTAGATATTCTGCTTCCATCGTGCCAGAAAGGGGCATGTGAAACTATAAATTTTTTATTATCAACCATTAGTTGCCTCCGCTGTATTAGCCCTGCCAAGCTCATGTTTTGCCGACCTTATATACTGGAATATCGGCATCCCAGATACACAAACATAACTGCAAAGACCGCATTCAATGCATGAATACAGATCGTACTGATCCGCCGCTTCTTGATATTGTCCGGTTTCAAGAAACCGAACAAGCAGATTAATCTGAATATTTGCAGGACATATTCTTACGCATTCACCGCAGTTTATGCATGGATAGTTTGAAAAAACCGGAATATCCTCTTTATCCTGAACAATAATTGCATCAGTGTCGGGTTGAACAGGATGATCCAATGAATACACGGCAGATCCTGTCATGGGCCCGCCAAAAATTATTTTATCTTTTTCATTTACTGTTATATTAAGGGTTTCGAAAATATTGCCTACAGGAGTTCCAATTTTTGCTGATACAAGAACTTTGGAACCGTCTTTTTTAATCAGGGTCAGTATTTTTGTAGTGGGTATATGACCTTTTTCAAATGCATCTCCAATCGATGCAACTGCTTCAGCGCTGATAAAACATATTCCCATGTCTTCACATGTTTTTCCTGCAGGTATCACTTTTCCCAGCAAATTTTTAGCGATAAGTTGTGGCAGAGCAGCAGGATATTTTGAATCAACCTGCTTAATTTTTATTCCTGTTCCTGACGAAGAAACGCTTTGTGCTTGAGCCTCAGATACAACCAATATTATATCATCAACTCTGGTTACAGCCTTTAATATTTCGATGCCTTTTTTTACTGCTTCGATATTTGATTTTACCACATATTGATTTGTGGTGATTAGCAGGTCTTGATCAACACCGCAAACAACTATGGAATTTATTGGTTTTTCGGAATTTGAAAAAGATTTTATTGAAGGATTTCCAGGAGAAAAGGCAAGGAAATCAGAGATATTATCTATGGAAGGTTTATTTGCAACCTGAGAAAACTGATCGTCTGTTTCCCCATCAGCAACTTCAACCTCAATAGCGGTATAAGACTTGCCAAAATTACCCGGGTATGAAGAAAGGGAAGAAACTTTTCCAGCCACAGAAGATGTAAAATAGTCATATTTGTTTTCGTAAACCGCAAGTTTCTGACCGGTTTTTACTGCCGCGCCTTTTTTTAATAAAGCTTTCTTTTTGTTATATAAAGCGTCTATCAGAAAGGTAACCTTTTCCGGATTTGGAATTTTTTCGATTTTTGGTGTGTCCTCAAGCCTTTCATATTCGAGATGGGGCTTAGCCAAACCAATAAATGATTTTTTTATCATGCAATTAACCTTTCAATATACCACACTTCGCCTGAACGCTAGCGATGGCGGTCAGCACTATCAGGCGGGCTCAGGCGAAGCATGTATATCTAACCTAATATTTTTCAGCTTCGGAGCTTAGTAATTAACAGTGTAACAAAACCAGACATTTCTTAAAAGATTTGTGCAACGCAAACGTATAAATATAAAAAAAGCAGGCGGCATAAATGCTATCTGCTTACATTACATGGCATGACGAACATTTTTCAGGACCTGCTCCAGCATCTTTGTGGCAGCCTATGCATTGGTTGTGCAATGCATCAGACTTTTTGGGAACATCCGGATCTTCGTTTTCAGATTCATGACATTCTCCACAGGTCTGAGGATTTGTATCACCCTCTTCAAGATTATGATGACAATCAGTACAGGAAATGCCATAGCCTGAATCAGATATATGTGTCTTATGATCAAATAATACTTTTCCTCCAACAGACTTGAACATTATTCTTGCTGGCGGAGTAGGGCTCTTGGAAGAAAAGGCAGCATAACTTAAAACACCCACAATCAACAAAATAATGGCAAGACCATAAGCCAGCTTTAATTCTTTTTGAAGAGTCATTATTATATGCAATCCTTTCAAGGTTTGGTTTAAATAGCATTTATTGTCTCTCATAAATAAACCTGAGCTCCTGTAACATAATGTAAAAAAGCTTTCAAGACTTTTTTTAAAAAATCATAAATAAAAGCTTTTATCTGTTTGAAAAAACAAGGGAAGATAAACCATTAAAGAATGATTTAACGCACCCAGGTTATATATAAATTATAACCTACTGTTATTTAAGCTTAACTCTGTAAATATAAAAGCCGTAATTCCTGATTAAGCTGGCTGAATTATCTTTTTTCACTTGACAAAATCAGCAGTTCATTATATTTGCGGCCAATTACATCCTTATTTTTTTTATAAATTTATCATTAAAATTCAACTAAGAAGAAAGAGATGAAATTAATTACTTCCCCCGGCAGTTTTTGTTTATCTGTAGCGGCTTCAAGCTTTTCCAGGACTTTTAAAGTGGTTGCTCCCTCTTGGGAAACCATAGTCCCGTTGATTCAATATGCTACAAGCCATGAAATAACATAAACACAACATGCGGGTCAGCTAATGACTGATGGGGAGTGTTTTTTATAAAATCTTATAAAAATAGGCAAAACAGGAGGCGGAAAATTTTATGGGACCTGTATTGAATGCAATGTTAGCTATGGGAGGCATTGGCCTTGTTTTAAGTATTGTTCTTGGAGTTGCATCAAAGGTTTTTTATGTTTATGTTGATCCAAAGGTTGTTGCCGTAGATGAGTGCCTTCCCGGGGCCAATTGCGGTGGATGTGGCTATGCTGGTTGCAGTGATTGTGCAGCGGCTATAGTGGCGGGTGAGGCTTCGCCAAGTGCATGCAAGGCTGGTGGAGATGATGTTGCTCAGGCCATTGCTGCTGTGCTTGGCGTTTCTGCTGATGCATCTGCAAGGGACGTTGCACATATCTTTTGTCGTGGCACTAATAGTGCTGCTGAGAAAAAATATGTTTACCAGGGTATCACAGATTGCCGCGCTGCTTCACTTCTTTTTGGAGGAGACAAGAGCTGTACCTATGGATGCCTCGGTCTCGGAACCTGTGTTGCAAATTGTCCGTTTGGGGCTTTGAAAATGGGTGAAGACGGTCTGCCTGTTGTGGATGAGGAACTTTGTACCGGCTGCGGCACATGTGTAGATATTTGTCCCCGTCATATTCCAAGGTTAATAAAAGAAACTCAGAAAGTGGCAACAATTTGCAGTTCTCATGATGGAGGAAAAATTGTAAAGGCCATATGTAGCGCGGGATGTATCGGCTGCGGGAAATGTAAGAAGGTATGCCCGGAAAAGGCTGTAATAGTTGATAAATTCCTGGCAATGGTTGACGGTGAAAAATGTACAGGATGCGGCAAGTGTCTTGAAGAATGTCCCACGGGAATTATTCAACGACTTCTACCTGCTTAAAAAGATGAGAGTATAAAGAGTATAAAAATGATGAAATCGTAAAAAGTAAAATTTGTTCGCTTTGTGAGCGTTTTTGGGATTTCCAAAACTGCTCAATGTCGCTTACAAATGACTTCTTACGAAGCCATCAAAAATGTACTCTGTAAATTTTATATTATAATTAAATAATAGTTTAGTAAGGCTTTTTTTATTTTTTTATTCTGAGACCTTTGAAGAATATTCAAATTTTGTCTGCCTTATTAAACTTTTTTTGTATTTAACAGGAACTTTTTTTTGCCAGTATGTTTTTATACAGACAGAAAAAACGCAGAAAAGGCTTTTTTTAAAGGTTTTATTTTTTAGGGGGAACTGGTAGATGAAATTCGGGAACAGGATATTGAAAATTTTTTTGCTGAGTGTTTTTTGTATATTTTTATTTTCGGCCATGGCTATGGCTTCAGGGCATGAGACTGGAACAACACACGATACAGCAGCCGTGCATGAGGAGGCAGCCCACGGTGCTGCTGATGCTGGACACGGACATGTGAATTTAGGAGAAACTTTGCCTCTCTGGAGTTGTATTCCTTTTGCATGCATGCTTTTTTCTATAGCTCTTTTCCCACTTTTAGCGCCTAAGTTCTGGCATCATCATTTTGGAAAGGTTTCCGCATTCTGGGCAGCCTGCCTGGGCATACCTTTTTTGATTGCTTTTAAATGGCTTGCCGTGCATGAAATTCTTCATATTATTCTTGCCGATTATGTGCCGTTTATTATTCTTCTCTGGGCGCTTTTTACTATTTCCGGCGGCATCATGCTTAAAGGTCGATTGCGCGGAACACCAGTAGTAAACACTATTATGATAATTATCGGCACGGTGCTTGCTTCGTGGATGGGTACCACAGGAGCTGCCATGCTGATGATCCGTCCTTTTTTAAAAGCAAATAATTATCGAAAAAACAGAACATTTATGGTGGTCTTTTTCATTTTTCTTGTTGCTAATGTCGGAGGCTCTCTGACTCCTCTTGGTGATCCACCGCTCTTCTTGGGATTTCTTCATGGAGTTTCCTTTTTCTGGACCATGAATATTATGCCGCATATGCTTGTGACAGCTGGAATTCTTTTGGTTATATACTTTGTTCTTGATTCATATCACTACAAAAAAGAAGGCTTTACCTCGGCTCCTTTAGAAGAAGAAGGTGAAAAACAACCATTAAAATTAGTGGGACTGCTTAATTTTGTCTTTCTTGGGGGCGTTGTAGGTTCGGTTCTTATGAGTGGTATAGTGGACTGGGGCAGTGTCAGTACCTTTGGAATACATCGTGGATTACAGGACTGGGTACGCGATGGCCTTCTTATTTTAATGGGTGTTCTTTCATTATTGACTACTTCGAAAAAAATACATGAAGAAAATGAGTTTGGCTGGTTCCCTATTATTGAAGTTGGATACCTTTTTATAGGGATATTCATTACCATGGTTCCATGCCTGCTGATACTTAAGGCAGGTTTGAACGGCGAGTTTGCATTTTTGATTGCCGCAGTAAAAAAACCTTTACATTATTTCTGGGTAACCGGTGCGCTTTCCGGTTTTCTTGATAATGCTCCAACATACCTGACGTTTTTTAATACAGCTCTTGGAGCATTTTATCCCGGAATGCCAGAATCTCAGGCTGTTCCTCTTCTTATGACTGAAAGCTCTATCTATTTGAAGGCTATTTCTGCAGGTGCGGTTTTCTTTGGTGCTTTCAGCTATATTGGTAATGCACCAAACTTTATGGTTCGTTCGATTGCAGAAGAGGGGGGCACACCAATGCCGAGCTTCTTTGGTTATATACTGAAATATTCTCTGGTTTTCTTGCTTCCAACCTTTGTGGTTGTAAGTTTAATTTTCTTTTAAAGACAGGAGTGTATTATGGAATTTAAAAAGATTTTATTTCCTACAAAATTTAGGGAGCTGGCATTTAACTCATTGGAATCCATTTTGGAACTCAAAAAAGCCGGTCTCAAAGAGGTTGTGCTGACCTATATTATTCCAAGAGATGAGGTTGCCTTTGTGCCGTATGGCGGATATATGAAAGATGAGGAAGAACGATTAAGAGAACAGGCGAGAATCCGTTTTGAAGATTGGCAGCAATCTATATCAAAACACGGAATCAACAGCACGATCAGGATTGAGGTTGGAAATCCAATCCCAAAAATTATGTCTATTGCAGAAGAAGAAAAGGTCGATATGATCGTGGCTGGAAGAAAAAAGAGAACAGTTCTGGACAAGGTTAATGTTGGCTCACATACCTTGGATCTTGTTCG